>VOFD01002430.1_pt1 | contig 29152 bp, 56 predicted proteins | sample 5384101 | NCBI WGS metagenome assembly VOFD01 (sample SAMN12384723, study PRJNA508395) | human gut metagenome | isolation source: healthy gut C | host: Homo sapiens
CTCCACTTTCCGCTTTCCCCATGCCTGCGCCGCTGCATGGCTGTCAAAATAAATATCAAAATCTGTACCATACTTGGCAAAATCCCCCGTATCTTCCACCTTGTACGTCTTTCCGTTCATCACGATTTTTGTCCCCATCGGCACTTTGGGGCTGTGTGCATCCACCGCCAGCGTGTGGTCTCCCTTTGGCACAGTGCCGGAGGCGGTATGCCCGCCAGCCCGTTTCCCACAGCAGAGGGAACAGTTACAGTAGCCCGTTGTAACCACCTGCCCCAATGATGCCCCTGCCGGAATCTGCGTTTTACTGCCGGAATTATCACAGTAATTCATCTCGTCAAAAACTTTCTTCAGGTTCTTTTTTCCCTCGTCATCCATGATATAAGCCGCCTGCCCGGTGCCGTACTTTACCATATATACCATAAGGGTATCATTGAAATTCGATATCGGCACACCGTCCTCACTGTTCTGGTAAGTGATAACGTAGCCCTGCCCCTCCAGCGAGGTAATCTGGTTGTTAAAATCCCGGTAATACTCGCTTAACACCGTCCGGGGATTGTCATACCCGGTATCCGGCAAAGGAAAGAAGATAGCAAGCGGGGAATTGTAAATCACCGCCAGTATGGCAACCACAATAATCCCTGCAATGGCAATCACAAAAAAACACGACAAGTAAGGGGGCAAGTGCCACCATCGCCTGTTTTGCAAGCAGCAGGGCGGCCGCCTTTGCCGCTGACTTTGTGGAAGTAATCAAATCTTTCTGCTCCTGTCTCTCTGTCTGGAAGGCATCAAGAAAAGTGTCAATCATCCGCCCTTTGACGGCTCCATTGACCGAACCTTTTCCACGCTTTTTACCAGAACTTTCCTTACTTCCATTCCGTTTTCTCTCGTTTTTACCATGCCCCCTTCCGCCCTTTCTGCCTTCTTTCCTTCTTGAACCGTCAGAAATTTCCGCCTGTCTGCTACCCTTTTGTTTTCTCTGCTGTTTCTTTTTCCCCGCTTTCCGCCTTTTTCCGTCGGTACAGCTTTCCCGCTCCGGACATAATCCCCACTGCCGGGACTGCTGCTGTCACTGTCAAATCAAGGCTTTCCTTTATCTCCTCCCCGCCCTCTATCTGCTCTGCCCCGGCTCTTGCCCCTGCTGCCATAGTTTTCAAACTCTGGCTGCGGACTTTTGACCGACTTCCCGGATTCCTCATATTTATCCCTGATACCCCTATGCGGCTTTCTTCTTTTGACAGTGACAGAAGTATTTTCCGCCTTTTTCCGGATTACTGCCTTTTTACCCGTATGCAGATGCAGACGGGGCTTTTTCTTGGTATGGATTACCATCGGCCTGTCATCCACTTTTCTGATTTTCAATCTTCCCGAACCTCCTTTCCCCTGCCGTTATAAGCAGCCTTAGAATACAGAAAGAACGCTGTTTCCAGCGTCCTTCCTGTCAAAAATATCCCATTTTTCTGTCTGCCCTTTAACCATATATCATCCAGTCACTGCCCGCTGTCTCCGTCTGCTGTGGCTCTGAAAAAAACTGCCTGCTTTCCGTCATGCGGTGCTTTGGCTCATATATTTTTGTCGGTGCATTATCCTCCCCAAACACTTCCATACTGTCCGGCTGAAAAATATTTCCTGCCACATCCGATTCCTCTGCTGCCATCTGCGGCATCTCCCATCCTGAGATAAAACCTCCTGCCGGTTCTGTAGTCTGTACTGCTGCCTCCTGCATATCCCATTCCGGTATAAAACCGCCTGCCAACTCTGTTTCCTGTTCCGTCATATCCGCAGATTCCATATTTCCGCTGCCCTGCAACGTCCCCTCCGCAATCTTCTCATGGAGGTTCGTATTATACAGACGGTACAAATCCGTCTCCTTGCTTATCCTGTTATCAAAAGGAATGACAACGCTGCCACATTTCAACAGCCCCGTACCACTGGAGGAATTGCTGACAAAGCGTAACTGTGCATCCGACACGCCTATGGTCTCCGCCAGCTTTGCACTGTCCACATTGGACTGTTTTAACAGCACCACAAACTCACTGTTAGACAACAGCGTTGTGGCAATATAATTCTGTAATAAATCTGACACGTTCTGGCTGATTCCGGTACAGAGGCCGCCCTGCTTTCTGACCTTTTTCCACAACTGCTGTAAATACTTTTTGCACTGTACTCACTGCCAAGCAGCACATGGCACTCGTCAATATACAGCCACGTTGCCCTGCCCCGCTTTGCATTGTCTAAAATCCTCTGCTGAATTGCCTCCATCATCACAAGCATTGCCACCGGTGCAAGCTGGCTCCCCAAGTCCTGTATGCCGTACACCGTGAAACGGTTGTCCACATCCACGTTGGTATGGTGGTTGAAGATATTAAGGGAACCCTCCACGAATAATTCAAGGGAAAGTGCCAGCTCCTGCGCCTCCATCTCCTGCTGCGCCTTGAGAATCCGGTAAAAGTCGGACATCACCGGCACCCTCTGCTGTTTCCATGCCGCCATGTAAAGCCCCTGACACAGCGGTCAATAATGGAATGGTGTTTCTGGTTCAGGGCATTGCCTAACAACTGGTCGCAGAGGGAAAGCATAAACTCCGACTTGTCAGCGATAATCTCCCGCAGCCCTTTCTCATTGATGTGTGCCATGTCCGCCTCCAGCGGGTTGACAAAGTTCTTGGTGTAAGCGGATAAATTTACTACCGCTCCGCCGTAGGTTTCTGCAATGCCAAAATATTCATTCATTGGGTCTATCACAATAACATCATCTTCCGTATTCAGGAACACGCTGCCCATCTCCTGCTTGGCAAAAAGGACTTGCCGGAACCCGGCACACCGAAGATAAACCCATTCCGTTTATCAGTGTCTTGCGGTTCCCCACGTTGATGTTTTTGCTAATCTGGTTGATACCGTAATAGTTGCCCCCGGCATCGTTTAACTCCTGCACGTTGAATGGGAGAAGTGCCGCAAGGGACTGTGTCAGCATGGTACGCATGGTCTCCACCTGCCTTACCCCGATGGGGGAGTGCGGTGTTTAATGCCTCCCGCTGTCTGAGGTAATGGGTGTCAATCGTGACCGAGTGGCGCTTTCCAATGGTCTCCACCGTCTCCGTCACGCTCTCCAGTTCCTCTTTGCTCTCTGCCACAAGAATAATGCTGACCGCCGTATAAAATAAGCACTGGTCGTTCTCCCTCACGTCATCCATGATTTCCTCAATATCCTTTTTTTTTCCATGCGTTTTGCATAGGAGATTTCCGAGGAAAAGTCATTGTTTTTGTTCCTTACCCGCTGCTGCTTGATAATGTCGCTCTCAATGCCAAGATATTTTTCTGCAATATTTTCGTCGTTAAATCCTTCGGCACCGGCACCACATCAATACTCACAATGGAGTGAACCGGTAAGGAAGTGATTTCATTTAAGAAACGGTCTGACAGGCTGCTTGGGTATTTTTTGATAAACAATGCCCTGACATATTTCCCCTCATCCTCGATATGCTCCGGGAAGTATTTTAACATCCCATTACACAAATCATTGCGGAAGTCTGCACCCACTCTTTTTGCGTGCCTGATGTCAAAGTCAAAACCATCCTCCCTGCCAAGATGGTAAAAATCATGCAGTACCTTTAACTCTCATTGCCGGAAAGCGGCTCTATCTCTGTCCCAAGCTCCCCAAAGGCTTTGTGCAGTACCGCCTCCAGCGTGGCAAACTGCGCCTTTGCCTCCTCAAAGTTCTTCCTCTCCACCGTAAGCGTCAAATACCGCTCCTGCTCTATGCCCTGCCTGCCCTCACGGATTTTGTCCTCAATGATGTCATTGTAGATTTTGCGGAACCGGTCAAACCCGTCCTGACGGTATGAAAGCAGCACCATCTCCCGCAAATCCGCCATGTCCTTATTCCTGTTGTTTATGGTAATCTTAAAATCACAGTCCAGTGAATTGAGGAATTTGCAGTACCTCTCAAAAATGCTTTCCTGCTCCTCCTCGTTGGTAGTCGTGTAGTTAATGTCCATAAAACGGTAGCTCTTTGCATAGCGGTTCTTTGCAACTTCAAAAATGCCATTCTCCGCCACCGATACAATTTCAATCGTCTCCTGTATGGATTTCGGTGTCCTGTAAAGGGGCTCCCCGCCTTTTTCAGTTCCTTAAACCCATCTGAAAATAATCCCATTTTTACCTCTTTTCTGCACCAGCATTTATGCTGATGGCTTATTATAATAATGCAGTATTTATGGCTGCATCAAATCTGCCCTGCATTTACAGATAAGAGAAGCCGGCTGTTATTTCTCCGCCGGCTCCCGCATTCCCTGCTTACTGTTTCTTTTCCGGACAGAAAGACTTACACCTGCCCGTCTCAATATCCGCAATGCACTTCAGCACCGGATATGCCTGCTGCGGCACCACCGCATTCCCAAGTGAAAACATACGGCTGCCCCATAACGGGTGCGGTTCCGTAATGCGGCTTATTCCTGCAGGCTCTTTTTCCCACAGCCTGTGTCCGTCCATCCCATCGGGAAGCCCATCAGCCACTCCACCCAGTCCGGGTTGATTTTGTGCTGTTTCATGGACAGGTTTGTAACTTCCGTAAACAATTCTTTCTGCTCCTCCGTCTCCGGTTCGTGAAACTTGGTCCCCGTCTGCTCCATCACTTCCGGGGTGCAGAATACCCGCATCTGCAGGTTGGGGTTCCAGAGTGACCCCGTCGAGTTGAGTTTCTTTAATGTCCCCGTTTTCTTCATCCTGCCAATGAGGGCAGTGGAAACATCCATCTTCCCAATGGAAGCCACCGGCGTCGGATAGGTGTCCGGCAATGAATACCCGTTTCCTCTCATGCCATGCGCCGACGGCGACAGCAGGAAGTACGAAGGCCCGGACTTCATAGCCTGCTCCTTCCAAATCAGAAACCGTCTGTTCGAGCCCCATGTTGAGGAACCCAGCAACATTTTCTCCAAGCACCCAAGCGGGGAGAGCTCTTTGATGACTCTAAGCATTTCCGGCCAGAGGTAACGGTCATCGCAAAGCCTCTCCGTCTCCCGGCAAAGGAAAAGGGCTGGCAGGGGAATCCCCCTGAGATGAGTGTGATATTTTTCTGTTTTTGTTCTCGCATAAAACTCCTCCTTGTTCAAATCCCTGATGTCCTTAAATCTCGGCACATCTTTCCAGTGTTTTTCTAATATCTCATTCTGAAAATCAGCCCATTCGCACTGTGCAACGGTAGTAAACCCTGCGGCTTCCGCCGCAAGGTCGATCCCGCCGATCCCGGAAAACAGGCTGAAATGTGTTAAATCCTGCATAAATTACCTTTTCCTTTCCATACAAAAAAGGCATCTCCCATACAGCGGAAAATGCCCCCGATTATTAAAATTTCTTCTTATTCTTTTTACCATTTATACTTATACCAGACTGCCAGTGCAACAAATAAAACAAAAAATAATGCCATTGCAAAAAGCATACGGAACATTTTCTTCCGGGCTTTATCAAAGCCATCCTTTTCCATTTCAGCTTTTTCCGTGTCTTTTTCCATGTCCAGTCTTATTTTTTCTGCCGCCCCTGCATTTCCTCCTGCCGCAACTTCTGTACCGCCTGCTCCCCCTCCGTGGACACATAGGTGTAGGTGCGGTTTGCAAAGGCGAAATGCAGCTTTAATTTCATCATTTCCATGAACGTCATGCCATGATAGGAATAAAACCCCGTCATGGCGACAGGCGCAACTGCCGGGATTGCGATATAGGCGCTGACCGTCAGCCCCGCATACGGATACAGAAGCAGCACAATCCCGCCGCCCACAGACACGGATAAGACAGAATACACAAGCTGCCTTGCGGTCAGCCCCAGCACAACCGTTTCCTTATAATTGTCAATGTTTTTGTTGATTTCTATTACCATTTTTAACCACCATTCCTTTCCTTACCCTTCCAGCCATGCCGCTTTGCGGCACTAATAGTCCATAGAAAGCAGAAGAACGCCGCCTTTTGTGTTCTTCTAAGATGAAATTTATCAGCTTAGAAATTCTTTTCATCTTGACTTCCCCGGTTCATGGCACACAGATTCCGGTTCCCTCTCTGCCTCCTCAAACCCCCCCATTCATCTTTGGATGTGATATTGACATACCCGCTAATGATATGGAGCGCCTCATGGTAACTGCTGGAAGAACAGACACGTTCTTTCAGTTCATCTGCCTGTTCTTCCAGCCCATGCTCCCTTAACGTGCCGGCAGCAACCCCCGCCAGGTTAAAAATGTTGCTGTCCTCGCCAATCAGGGCACAGTCCGGCTTTGCTTTCCCTGCGGGCCTGTCTGCAAAGCCGCCCAGACGGTTCGGCACATAGTCAGACAGCCAGGTCCCGCCAAAGGAATCATGTGTCTGCAGCCGCCATATGGCAAATTTCCCCATATCCAGCCTGACATCCTCAAAAAGGGTACAGAATACAGGGCATCCCATCATGTTCAAACACCGACACCTCCTGAAACTCTGTCCCTCCAGCAAAATCCCTTCCTCCGTAAGCATCTGGTTGATTCCGTCCACCCACTCTTTTGTTTCTCCGCCGCAGCCCCGTAAGACAAGGCCCTCTTTCCCTTCCATCCTGCGTAAATCCTCTGTTGAAACTGCATTGATTTTCATAACCGGTTCCTCTCTTTCTTTGAAAATATGATTTCTGCCGCCCCTTATCTTGCCTTCTCCCGCTGTTCCTTCTCCATGCTTTTTTTCCTGTGCCGGCCCATAGGAGTTTCCATTCCGCTGCATTATCTCAGCAAATTCGCAAATGTGGTAGAGATTGCCTCCTGCCTCGGTATGGTATTCATCTACAAACCGGCAGGCCCGTTCCCTCTGCTGCCCGTCCGGTTCCGTTATGGCAATCTTCCCGCCATCCGGTATGCGGAACAGCTCCTTATAATGCGGATCAATAAACCGGATTCCCTTGCGGGCATTTTCGATATGCCGGTCCAGAAATTCCGAAACATAGCAGTAGCAGTAAAGTTGTAATCCCCCTGCACCGGGTTACAGCGTATCAGGAAGGCATGTTCCTCCGTGTCCACACGGAACCCGGAAACCGCCGCACCGCTTTCTGCCCCAAAGAGGCTGTCCGGGCGTTCACGCACATACTCCCTCATAGCGGCACGGTCCTTAAAAAGCCCATGCTCCCCGGAACGCAGGGCATTTACCACCCGTCCAGTTCCGCCCTGAACACATCCGTTTTGTATCTTTCCCACCGGTCCGTCCATGTGGTGTAAAACTCATTGCCCGCACTGCCGAAATCACCCCGAAGATACCCGATGTTCCCCGTCTGCCCGTCAAGCTGTGCGCTCTGTGCATAGGTGTATTTCCTTTCCTCCTCCGTAAGCGGCCTTATTTTTAACTCTTTCATAATTCCCTCCTTTCTTCCTGCACTCTGTCTGGTGTTATCCCCATTACCGTCCGTTCAAAATGCTCCATATCCTCTGGCGCTGCCTCACGCAGCTTTTCCGGGTTGAACAGATACAACGGGTAAGAACAGAAACCGCTGTTCCCCACCAGCCCCGTAAACTCCCCAAGCCCATGTTTCTCAATGAACCCCTCCAAATCCGGGCATTTATTGATATCCACATAGCCACAGTAATCCGGGCATGGCGCACTGATATTTACCGTCAAATCCGCAAAGTGTTCCGGGTATTCCCCGTCCACTTCCACCAGTCCAATATACATCCTGCCGTTATCCATATAGGAACTGATTTCCATTTCCAGCTTGACTTTCCCATAAAACCGGCTTTCCATTTCCAGCTGTTTATTCACTTCCATACCTCCTACAGCCCCAGCGCCTTACTGGTGAGGCTCTGGGCTCCTTTTACGCTCCCTACTGTCAATGCAATCGTAAACGTCATCTCGCACAGATAAATCAGGGTTTTCGCCCAGTCCGAATAATCCCCGTAAAGGACGGCAACCCCGCATTGATAAAGGCATTGCAGACGATAATCGCCAGTGCCATCGTAACCGCCTCAAACGCCACCGACAAAAAATACTTGCTGTAAGTGACCGCCGTGTGCGCCACCATCCGGTTGCCGCTCATGGTAGAGTAGGCAATCGAACCGATTGGCACAATAATTAGCAGTTTCAGAAAGCGGAAGTACACCGTATAGAGCAGGAAGAAACCGCAGATTAACACAATCAGCGACAGCAGCACCGCCAGTATCAGCATAATCAGGCTCTCCCCGAACCCTAAATTTTCAATCACCTCCGCCTGCTCCTTTGCGATTTTCAGTTCCGTGGTATTCCCCGCACTGAGCAGCCCTACCAGGCTGCCAATGGAAGTAAAAAATGCTTTCATAATCGTTACATTGTTTGCCACCATATACTCCGCCAGCCCAAGCCGGATCAGAATACGCAGAATTACCTCAAACCGCATTTCCTCCCGGATGTCAATGCTCTCCGAACAGAACCCTATCACAAAAAAACAGCACCACAAGGGAAGAACCAACCGCTACAAATATGGGCTCAATGCCCGCTATGACATTCCACGGCCCGCCTCCCTTAAACGCATCGGGGACTGCCCCAGAAGGTCAAAGATAAGGGAAATCTGGTTATTCAGAACCCGAACACCGCCTCCAGCAGGGCAAGGATTTTGTCCCCAGCTTAAAAATGTCCATTATTCCATTCCTCCTTCCGCAAAGCCGGGTATTCCGGCTTTTGCCTTATTTCAAGCGTGAACGTCTTTTCCAGCCATGCATGTTTCCCCATTTCCGTTCCTGTCAAAATCCCAGGAACGTCAGCACGGAGGAAATCCCCGCCATCATGGCACCCGCCACAATCCCTTTCAGTGCCGAGTTCATGGTGGAAGAATCCTGCTGCTGGTAAGCCTGTGCAAACTCCATGACATTCTTTGCAAGGATAATAACACCCACTGCCCCAATCACTGCAATCACTAACGTCTTTAAGTTGTCAAGCGGCTTTGTGATGGCACTGGTATCGCCCCCCTGCCGCAAAGACTGTCACTGTCATTTGTGACATGGCATACGCCGCCCCAGCAAAAGACGGAGCCAGAACCCTTTTGCAGAAACCGCCAATGCTGTTTTGTTTTTTTTCTTATTTGTGTTATTTCTCATTTTCGCTGTCTCCTTTTCTTCAAAAAAATAACGGAAATAAAATATGTGGACAGACTTCTTCCATCCACGGCTTTTATCTCCGTCCGATGAAACAAGTCCATCCACACCTGCTCTGTTATATTCCATCGGGAATACTCCCGTTACTTAAAGTGGAACCGGGCTTTCCCCGGTGCGTTCATGCGGTAACCACCCCCTTTCCAAAGTGACAAAATAAAAAGACACCAACCAAAATGAAATGGCTGATGTCATAATTACAGTTCATTATTTTATTTCCGCGAAGGCAAAGCGAGGATGTATAAGCCTGCTTACATCATCCGAGTGCGCCCGCGAGAGTCAAATACCCATCCCTTTAAGTTAAACAACCTAAAACATACCCAATAGCTTGCTATGGTGTATTTGACTTATGCCGGATCACCGGTTTCTGCTTTCCCTCTGCATTTTTCTCCAATGTAAAAACCATTCCGGAATCCCTCTCAAAAAAACCGGAACCCTTTTTCCAGCTTATCCCACACTTACAATGCTGTAGACCGATAAACTGTTGTTTCATCTTTTTGCCGCAGTTCGGACACACCTTATTGCTTTTTTCCCATAGATATTCCATCCTCTCTGTAAAGACATTGTTTACAGAATCCCATATTTCCGAAAAATACAGTCCAAATCCTCCCTGCTGATTTTGCCTGCCAGGTAATATCCCTTAACTGTTGCCTCAACCCCCTCAAAAAAAATATCAAAGTTGAACCAGTCCCCGGCATCGTAGTATTTCCGTAATTCCACAAAATCACGCTGCAGTCTGTCCGGAAGGTCACGCCGCAGCTCTATTGTTTCATCAATAAACATCTATCTGCACCTTCTTTCTTCTGCGTTGCCGGGCTGTCTTTCCGATGCCATCTCCTGCCCCATAATATCCCGGCATACAGGCTGAAATACTTTTTCATACCGTTCTTCCATAACCGCCAGATAAAATTTCTTTTGTATATCGGTCAACACCGGAATCTCAAAATCATTTTTTAATGTCCGGTAATGCTATTGCTATTTTCGGTGTGATATTTCTCACTGCCTTATTACATCCCTCATATTCCATCCTCTCTATCAGATGGTATGGATTCAGCCTGTCTCCCGCCAATTCAAAGATACATCTTCTTGCTGAAAAAGACTCTGCTGTCAGGCGTTTTTCATCCGATAAAACCGCCTGCATCTTTTTCATCATCCCATTTTGAATTTAGACAGTTCCCATTGTCATAAACCGGTGCCAGTTCCTTTGTGCCGTCCGCCCTGATAATAACACCCCAGTTGCTGTTATTCCGGTCCGTGTTGCCAATCAGCGCATCCACCACAAACATGTTCCAGAAATGTTCCTCTATGCCTGCCACATCTTTTAACAACGGGTGTTCTTGTATGGTCATCAGAATTTCATACAAATCTAAACCGGTGCCATTTGTTTCATTCCCATTAGAATCCAAAAATGGCGGATCGAATGTCACTTTTATTTTATCAAATTCGTACAGCCTGTCGCCATCTTGCAGAAAGTCGCCGCACGCCACAACCGTTTTCCCATTCCGGACACCAAGCACCGTATCATGCACCGGAAACCCTAACAGCCCATATATCTGTGAACCGATATACTCACAAACCGGGCTATTGGAATAACTGAGCTGAATGTTTTTCATCTGCTGCTCTTTTAAGTTCCCCGGAAATTTCAGTATATAATTTTTCCCCTCATATACGATACCCATTTTTCTTCCGGCGGTTCCGCCATACATTCTCTGGTTCTGGACATACTGGTTAAAATCTACCATCTGCATAATACCACCTCATATCTCTGGCAGGAATGGAACAATAAACCCACTCCTGCTCTGGATTCCTGTTTTCTACTTTCCATTATAATCACTTTTACACAGAATCACAACAAAGGATTTTATTCATACCTGCTGCGTATCTCCATCATCCTCACCACCGAAGTTTCTGGGTAAAAAGTACGACAGTATCACTTCCTTTGGCACACGGACAGCCATTGCCCGCTTTATTTCCTCTTTCTGCTCCACCGTAAATTTCCAGTGGAACATACGATAAGAAATGGAATCTGCCGCTTTATCCCCTTGCCGGCAGGCGGCTTTTTTTCTCCCGGTTTTCCGGCACTGTCCCCAGTTTTCTTCCATCCTCTGGCACAAAAAGTGTCTGCCTTTCTTCTGGTTTCTGCCGCAGAGGTTCCCGGCTCCCCTATGACAAAGGATTCCGGCATTTCCATCCCTGCTACTGACGGAATCCCCATCACGCCTCCATTTCCATGTGCCATAGGTTTCTGCACGCCCGTTACCCCTGCATCGCTTTCCTCTGCCTGCATATCTTCTTCCATGTCAAAAGCATATTCCAGCTCCATCTCTCCATCCAGATACTCCTGCTGCTCCTGCCCTTCCATATCTGTAAACCGTTTCTCCATATTCATCTGTCCAAGAAGTGCAAAGTCCTCATAAGGGATTGTGTCAATATAAACCGGCTCTCCCTTTTCTTTCAGTCCCTCGTAATAGGCGAGGGATTTCTGATTCAGAATGGTAAAGCCCGGTTCCGTACACTCCTCCGCTGCCGGTTCATGCTCATAAGGCGCTCCCTCCCCATCTGCGGTCTGGGAGAATACCGGGTGTTTGAACGGATTGTATTTATTGTCCAGCACCGGATCAAACCCACGGATAAAGATAAGGCATTTTTTATTGTCCATCTTCCTGACCTCATCAGGCGTCATAATCTCCCTGCCGAGGACATCATAATTCCTTGAAGAACTCCCCTGACGGCCCCTGGTTTCCCCGCTTGATTTTTTGTCAATGGTCGCCTTGCCAAGCAGCTCTGAAATATACTTATGGGTGCTCTGCTCGTTTCCGCCAAGATAAACCAGACTGTCGCAATTCCCCGGTATTGTTTCCCATGTGTCCTTAAACAGAGCCTTTATCTGTGCGAGGTTCTGGATAATAATCACACTGGAAATTTCCCTGCTGCGCATGGTAGATAACAGCGAGCAGTAGTCGTCCGGCAGTGCCACATTGCTGAACTCATCCAGCATAAAAGTAACATGCACCGGCAGCCTGCCCCCACAGTTAAAATCTGCCTGATAGTACAGTTCCTGAAATATCTGCGTATAAAGCATTCCGATGATATAGTTGTAGGATTTATCCGAATCCGGTATCACACAAAATAATGCGGTTTTTGTCTTTCCATCCCCATTGGCGTAATGCCAAGCTCCGCAAGGTTCAGCTCATCCCTTGACAGCATACGCAGCACCTGTTTATTCTCCAGCGTGGCAAGTCTTGAATTGGCACTGATAATAATGGAACGCACCGTATCGCCGGCTCCCCTCATGCACTTATTATACTGCTTGACTGCCGGGTGGTTGTCCTTCAAGGGGCTTGTCGCCTCCAGAAACTTCATTCTAATATCCAGCTGGGAAGGCTTGCCCTTTTCCGTCACTTCCGCCTCCCCATCAGTTTCAGCACCGAGGCAAAATTCCGTTTTGACGGCTTTTCCTCAACCACACATAATAGAAAAAGCGCCTGCAGGAACAAGCCCTCTGCGTGTTCCCAGAACGGATCGGAGGGTTCGAGCCTTTCGGGGGTGGTGTTGCTCATAATATTCGTTATCAGTTTGACCACGTCCGTTTCCTCCCGGATGTAGGCAAAGGGATTGTAGCAGTCCGATTTTGCCATCTCCAGCAGATTGATAACTTTCACGTTGTAACCGTTATTCCGTAGCATTTCCCCTCGCTCCGCAGCAGTTTCCCCTTTCGGATCAGTTAAAATGAAAGAAGTATTTAACTGCATTAAATTGGGCTTTACCTCATAGAACGTCTTTCCTGCACCGGAACCGCCAATAATCAGGACATTGTTATTAAGTTTGGTGTGCCTTGTGTCAAGGCTCATGCGGACATTCTGGCTGAGTATGCGGTTCCTGCCCTCGTCCTTATCCGCCAAAACATGGTTGACCTGCTTTACATCCGCCAGCTTGGAAGTGCCGTATTCCCTCCCCGGCATGAGATTCCTCTGGCTTGTATAATACATGACGATGATAACGGCATACACCAGCAGGGCATAGCCAATCATGCGGAAGGTAAACTCATTATAATAATCATGCAGGGGATAGGAACATACAATAGTAAACCGTTCCAAAAACTCATTGAACTCTATTCCCGCCCTCCATGCTCCCGCCACCAGATAGCCGAAAAAAGCAGAGGCAAGGGCACCAAGCACAATCAGAATAATATTGGGTTTCTTTTTAGTTGTCTGCATCCTTACCTCCTCCTTGTCCTTTCCACTGTTTTTTACCGGCTGTGCCTTTGCTGCCTTATACCGTTGCCTTACTGCTGCCTCCACTTTATCATAATGCCCGCTGTAAAGTTCCTCACCCCTGATGGTGCGGAGTACCCGGTTGTCTGCGGGTAAATCTTATACTCTTTATTTTTATCCAGATAGGTAAGCAGCGTCTTTCCGTTATGGATTTCCATAATGTCCGCTTTGTCTATCCAGATATAGCCCTCATTCTGCCCATACATCCCCGGCACCCTTGTCTTGATGGCACGCTCATTTTCCTGTGCAATCAGCTTTTTTTTGTGATGGTAATGTCCAAAAGCGAAGTATTCTTCGATGCGGCTATCTGCCTCATGCGGTTAGTGAGTTCCTGATACCGGCTGATCCTGCGGTCAAATGCCTCCCGCTCCATGATGACACGGTAATTGCCCGCCTCGTCTGCCCGGTCAAGGACACCGATTTTTGTAAGCTGCCCAATCACCTTCTTTGCCTCATCTGCCCCCACCTGCAAATCTGTCCGTACCGCCTCCACACTGACGGACTTTTTCTCCACCGCATAACGGCCGACTTTCTGTATCAGCCCATCAATGGCATGGTCCGCCCGCATGGTTTCGTCAGCATGGAGTTTCCGTGGGGATTTCCCGTTTTTTCATTTTCCAGATACTTTAATAACTGCTCCAGCTTTTCCTCATTTTCGCTTTTCAGATATTCATCCATGTTGAACACCCTGCCGTCCTGCAACTTCTGTGACATCATCCGTATCCTCGGCGCCGCCTCGGAATGGAACATCACTTCCGTAATCCCGTCATTCCTATTGGCATCCGGCATTTCCGAATACAGAATCCCATATTTCTTTGCCAGTTTCCGGAACTTCTTCAAATCCTCATCCGCAAAGGAAAGCACCTGTATATCGCCGCCCTTTGCCAGCAGCCCCTTCAGGTTTGTTTTCCCCATATTTTTTTTCATGCTCTAACATTGCCACAATCAAATCCAGCGCTTTCTGCATGGAACGGACCGAGACGCTCCCCCACTTTCATGGCGATTTCTATCCCGTCATAAGTGACACGGATAATCTGTACTGCATCTGCTATCTCTGACATCTCCTGCCTCCAATCGTATTAAAATATTTCCCTACTGATATGCTTTTCCGCCAAAACAATCTCAACTGCCTGTGCCATTTCCTCCGCACTGAAACCGCTGTCTATCAAATCATTTACTTCCTGCCCGGTAAGGCCTGCCTGCACTGCCATCCTGACCTGCTCCATCTGTGCCAGGTTTAACCCTTTCCCGGCCAGCTGTTTTATCAGCCCGGAACTCTGCCTGCCCCTGCCGAAAATCTTCTCCGCAAATGCCCGGATTCCATCTGGTTTTCTGCGTACTGTCCTCTCCACCGGGATAAGGTGTGTTTCCCCATTCCTGCCTTTTATGGCGGCAGTAAAGTCGTGGTTTCCCATGACTTCGCCGGTTTTATTCTGCTGCCCGCTTACCATGTGCTGTGCTGCCGTCGCCTGTGGCTCTGTCTTTGTCCCTGACACTGCCGTTTCCTCCATTTCTTTTAACCTCTGCTCCATCACGTCTTTCTCTTTCTGGGCTGCCTCAAGGTCTGCAATCAACTGTTCCTTTTCTCCAAGAAGTGTCTGGTTCTGACGGTAAAAACGGTCCCGTTCCTCTAAGATGGATTTCTTTTCGCTGTCATAGCCTGCTCTCTCCTGCCCCAGCTCCCTGACCTGCTTTTCCAGTTCTTCCGCTTTGTTGCGGAGCTCCGCATTTTCTGCCGCCCTTTTATTGCTGATTTCCTGCTGTTCTTCCAGCTCCTTTTCCCTCTGACTGAGTGCCTCCTGCATGGAATCCGCCTGCTCCTGCTGATTATTTCCCCACTCCCTGGCACTTCTGTTACCGCTGCTGTCTCCCTGCTTGCCTGATACACCAGTTTCAAAATCCTCTCCATGTCATAAGCCGTCAGTGCTTTTGAGCCTGCATCCGCAAGCTGCGGCACCGTCAGCCCCTTGTCATAGTAATTTGCCAGTAGCTGCATCTGGTACTGGTTAAAGCTGCCGTCTGCCAGCAGCTGCAACAGTTCTCTGTCACTGTTCGCCCTCATAATGGAAGAAAATTTCTTACACCGGTCCAGCTGCCACCCGCCTCTGCATACAGGGCAACCAGTTCCTTTGGATAGCCGAGTTCCAAATCCTCTTTTGCCAGTTTCAGCACCTCATCACTGCAGCCCTTTTCTTTCAGATTTACAATGACAGCTGCTGTCTTTACATCATCCGGTTTCTTTACCTCCATATCCTGCCTCTCTTTCCTTTTTAATATAAATATTTGCCCGAAGATTCTTATATGGAATCTTTCTCTTAGATAGGTTTCCCATTATCTCCCTGCTCGCCCGGGTATTCCATGCTGCGCTCTTCCATTCCGTTTCTCCCCAACTTTTTCCAGATATGGTTCCATATCCTCCACTGCCTGCTTTACCAGAGGGTGTTCCCGGTATGCCGAAATTAAATCAATCATCTCCTGTGCCATCCCCTGCCCTGATATAACGGCCATCTGATGCCGGAATAATCAGGGATATTTTCATCCTCAAGCACAAAACCGATTCCCGGTCCAAATGAGCCGTTCCTCCGGCAAATCCGCCTATACGCATCCACTGCCTGCGGCAGCGTCAGGTTCTCCCTCAGTTCCCCAAGCCTTTCCGGAAACTCCATACACTCTGCCGCAAAAAAGTAATTCCTGCCATCCTGCTGCCTCCCCTTCATACATTTTTTATTCTCATTTCTCCATACATAAAGTCGATTGCTCCGTGCTCCGCACTCTTGCAATCGCCACCTGCATTCGCAATCCGGGCTGTCGCCCTTCTTGCTCATTTTGGTGGTGCGCCAAATGTATGGGAAAACCATTATGCAGGCATGGGTTTTCCCATACATCCGGCTTTACTTTTACAAAAAAATAACAGCCTGCAATCCGTCATTTCCGGCTCTGGCTGCTCCTGTCTAATTCCTGTTCAGATTTTCTTTCTCTTTTTGTCTGTCTGACGGTTCCCTTTCCTGTCTTTTCCTTTGCCCGTTCCAGACTTTCCGTAAACTCTGCTGTCATTTCCCCTGACATTTTTAACCTCCGGCTGATTTCCCGCTGCCTCTGGTAATGCCGCTGCTTTTGTCCTTATATTTTTTTACGGAGATGTTCGGTTTCTTCTAATGAATACCCCTTGCTCCGCAACTGTTCCTCAAAAGCCTGATAACGGAGGTGTTCTTTTACAAAAAAATTCATCCCTGCCTGATAACTTTCTTCTGCCGGGGTTAATTCCGCCATTTTATCCGCTATGGAAAACAGTGGTTCCATCTGCCTTTTCTCCCGGTACAGCTCCCGCCTCTCCTTTTTTGCATTCTGCCGCCTTTTTCCTGAAGGTTCTCCCGGACTGCCAGCAATTCCGTAAGGGAATGGATTCCATTCTTTACAAGGAACAGATACTTCTCATGGACTTCCTGCATTTTTCGGATTTCCTCCCGGTACTCCCATGCCCTGCTGTAAGGCAGCCGTTCCAGATGCCGCAGGCGGCAGATTTTCGCATAATAGGTTTTCTGTATGCCGGTCAGCTTTGTCCTGCCTAAAAATTCATCCCCGGCGGCTCTATGGCATGGGAATTTTTTTCATGGTTCCGCTTTGCGTAGCTTTCCAGATTCTCCAGCCGGATTCTCTCCCTTATCCTGTCCTCCGTATAATTTTCCCCCATAGATTTGCACCGGCAGAACCGCTGCATCCCCTGAGGCCGGACTGCCAGATATTTATTCTGCTTGACGTCATAGCCCTTTTCCACCATAAAATCCAAAAACTCCTCAAAAGATTCCGCCTGCATGATGCAGGCATCCACATCCCTCTGTATCATTTCCCGCCAGATAAATCTGCCGTCCGGAACTCATTCCAGTCCTTGTACCTCTCATTGCGCTTTCTGCCATGTTCCTCTATCTCTATGGTAGAAAGCCCGTATTCCTCACAAAGACGGTTTGTGATGGGCTGTATCTTTTTGCCCAGTCGCCTTTTTCATAACGGTACTTCCTGCCATTCAGGTAATTTACGCTGTTGAATATAACATGCCCGTGGACATGGGCGGTGTTGTCATGGACAGCAAGGACAGCCTCATATTCCTGCCCCAGATATTCCTCCACAAATCTGCGGATAATCTCAAAAGCGGTGTCCGGTGTTACCTCCCCGCCTCAAAGGAAATAATGAGGTGGTAGCCCTGCCGTTTATCTGTCTTTCCATACTTCCGCTTTGTTGCCGCCATTTGCTCATAGGCTTTCCCCGGCTGGCAGTTAATCCCCGTTACCAGCCTGCCTCCCTGCGTTTTCTCCCGGTCAAGGATATAGGAAACCGCCTGCTCCAGATGTTTCCCTGAAAACTTCATGCCGCTGTCATTGATGGTCAGAATCTTAGTGATAGCCAAGAGCCGCCACCACCCTTTCCATCCCCTCATTGAGTTTCCGCATATAGGCAACCAGACGGATTTTATCCGACTCCCGGTACAACCCGGAATTATTGTTATGGACAATCTCATTGATGTTGACGCCGATCCGGTTCACTTCATTGATAAGGGCTTTCAATCCCTGCCTCACTTCCGGGTAGTCGTTCGGCTCCTGCGTAATCAGCAGACGAAAATATTCCGATTCCTTCATCCCCGCCTCTTTTGCCTTATCCGCAAAAACCCCAGCATCATGGGCGGTCAGACGGAAATGCTTTACAACCTCCTTTGCCATCTACCTCACCCTTTCCTGCGGCACCGCCGTCTGTTTTTCTGCGGTTCTGTCCACCCTGCCCTGCCTGCGTGCCTCCATCTGTTCCCTTTATTCCCTCCGGCACACTTCCAAACAAGGCTGTAATAATACCCACTGCACACTCCTGTGCAATCTGCTCATACTTTGTCTGTTTATACAGCCCGTCCAGCACTTCCTCCTGTTTCTTCAGAATATCAAGTGCGTCACTGAACCGGTTATACTCCTTCTGGTCTGACGGATTATTCATGCCGTCCTCCATATCCTGAATCAGTTCCAGATTCCACTCACAGACATCGTGGATGGCATCCTCTATGGAATAGGGTTTGTATTCCGGGTATTTCTCCCCGGCATCCATTACTACTAACTCCTGATTTTGGACAGCCAGCGTCATGCCGTGCTCCGCCATATAGTCGAGGATAATTTCTGCCCTGTCCTGTCCCATGCTAATTTCTGATTCCACCAGATGGAGCCACATCACCAGCTCCCCCGGCATATTTACTTCCAGTGCATCCATTCCCATGCTCCTTTACACCTCCTGCTGTTTGTTTTTTTCATAATGAAATATTTCCCTGCGCATCAATGTCCGCGGCCGACATTTTCCCTTATCCGTTTCCTGCCTGCCGCAAATCCTCTTCTGTCCCGAAACCTCTGCTCACTTTCACTCCCAAAGGTTTCGCCAGATACGCATTTTGTGTCACAAAATGCCAGCCGGCAAGGAGTCCGGCTCCCTGGTTGGGGAAAATCCCCTAAAACCCCTGATAAAATACGTTATTTATCATAAAATAGAGAAACTGATATCTTTTTCCATATCTTTTTCCCCAAAAAGATATCTTTCCCATATCTTTTTCCGGTTTTGATATCTTTTTTCATATCTTCTAAAAAAACGCCACCTTTTAGGGATGATATCTTTTATATATCATTTTCCCGAAAAAGATATCTTTCCCATATCTTTTCTCCGGTTTTGATATCTTTTTCATATCTTCCAAAAATTCCCCCCTTTCCATAGGCGATATCTTTTCATATCATCTTCCCTGAAAAAGATATCTTTTCCATATCTTTTTTTTTCAATTTTGATATCTATTTCATATCTCCTAAAAATCCGTCTTCCCAAAGCCAGTATCTTACTTCATCACCTTTGCCATTTCCCGGTATTTTTCTTTTTCCTGCTGTTTTTTCAGCCCTACATTCCACTGGTTGAAATCCTTGTACGGTTCCGGCGGGAGAAAAACCTCTACTGCATAACCCTTTTCCTGATATTTTTTCTGCAGGTGTTCCGCTGCTTTCCTGCCCGGCTCATCATTATCCAGACAAAACCTTACTTTTTCCATCTCCGAGTGTTCTTCAAGAAAGGTTTCCAATGGAGCATCCGCCAACATCCCAAGAGCCATCATGCTTGCCCTGTACCCCGGAAACATAGTGATATGGCTCATTAAGTCGATTGCCGCCTCAAACACCACCACTTCCCTGCTGCCCGGACAGTAAAAATGAAAACCGTACCGTTTGTCATTGCCTGCCACGTCGCACTTAAAGCCTTTCCCATTCTTATCAAAGACGCCCCGCATACTGGCAAACTTCGGCACACCCTCCCTGTCCGTTCCCACAAAAACAATGTTGTGGTAATTCTTTGCCTCATACAAAATCCCTTTCCCGACAAAGAAATCAATGACCGGACGGGCAATCCCACGCTCCTGCTCCAGATAGCGGTACAAATAGGCATTGCTGCCTGCAGGCTCCGGCAGTACAAACGGCTTTCTCTTTTCCTCTTTCTCCTTTGCCGGGGCAAGATTCTGAATATTCCTGATATTTTCCTGCCTCCGGTATCCCGCAAAATCCAGCAGCCAGAACACCGCCTCCTTCACATCCATGCCCGCAAACACCCGTAAGAAATCAATCTGGCTGCCGCCGTTCTCCCCTTTGTCATACCTCCTTGAAAACCGGCACCAGTGGCTCCTGTCATAAATGCGGATGGAATCCATCTCTTTTAACGTGTGGTAATTCCCAATCCGCTTTACGGTATAGCCCAAATACTCTGCCACCCTGCACAAATCAACCTGTTTGGCAAGCGCCAGCTCATCCGCCGTAAACCTCATCTTCTTCCCCCTCTCTGCTACCTTTGATGGGCTGTCCCATTCCAACCGGCGGTAATCAGACTGGTACTTCACACATGGATTTTTTACCAGCCCCTTTTCCTGAAAACTGAAATACATACTGTTATCCCCGCCGACAATCACATGATCCAGCAACGGAATCCCCGCCAGTCCGCATACCTGCTGCATCTGGTGTGTAAGCTGTACATCCTGTCTGGAAGGTGTTAAATCCCCACTGGGATGATTATGACATAAAATAATATTTGCCGCATTGGATAAGATGCTGGCTTTCAGAAGTTCCCTCGGATTCACGACTGCATAGTTTAATGCCCCAACACTGGCAAAATGGCAGTTAATTGGCGTCTGGTCTGCCTTCAGGTTGATGACGCACATAACCTCCCGGTCCATCCGCACAGCTCCTTTCCCACCAGATGGATAACATCCTCCGCAGTATGGAGTTTCGTTTCTGACAAAATAGAGGCATCCCGTACCAGCCGGACGGACACAACTTCCAGTTCAAACTCATTCCCTTCTTCCATCTGCTCCCGCCTCCCCAAACTCTACCCGGATTACCACGTTATCCGGCATGGACCTTAACAGTTCCGCAAGCTCCCTCTCCGAAACATCCACTGTCTGTTTTTTCTTCCATATGCTGCTCCTATCTCTGCCTCTCATTTTCCTGAACCAGCAGCGGTTCCGTTTCCTTCCCATCCAGCCGTTTCTCCGGCGATTCCAGTATGACCGTCCCTTCCCTGCCATTTCCGCCGGGACGGCAATCACCTCATGGACCGATGAGGGAAGGATAAAAAGGTTTTCCCCAGTTCTTCGGCAAGACGGTGCAGGTTTTCTTCATACAGCATGGAGGCCGCCCCGTGGACCCCGGATGCATTCCCGATAATCCACATATTTTCTGCGACACGGTTTGCCCTTTCCATTTCTTCCCTGACTTCCGGCGGGAACTCCAGCCCCTCCATATCCGGGAGGCCGCCCACAATGTCGCTCATGCGCCTTACCGCCACCGGGCTGATGCGCTTTGTGTTCTCCACGGCATGCCGGAACAGCTCCTCCTCCGTCATCCCTGCCATTTCTGCCAGGCCGTTTTTGACAATAATGCTGCCCACTGCTCCAGGGGTACTTTCGATAACCCACCGGTAGATAACCGATAAATCATGGAACTCCCTGCTCGGCATGCCGGCAAGCATCTCTTTGTTCTGCTCCGTATTCACAAGGCAAAGGACCACATTTTAAGATGCTCCACATCCACTTCCATCTTCTGCCCCTTTAGCTGCCCCATTGCCCCTGCGTACCGTTCCGCTGTATCTTTCAGCACAGCCTCCAGATTTGCACATGCCCGGTACTGTTCATACATGTCATTTACATATACCGTCGGGAACACTTGGGAATCATTCCCTGCACCACCGTAAGGGCGTCCAGTGTCCGGTTTACCTTCGTTACCTCCCTGACATCCACGGATGCATTCCGGTATTCCTCCGGCATATATTTCAGGAAATTCTCCCTGACAATGCCCTTAAATATTTCATAATCCAACATAATAATCCTCATTTCTGCGCTGCCTTCTGCGCATAAAGCAACTTTGTGTCAAGCAGCGCGCAGACACAAATTGCCATGTGAAAAATATATTTTTCACATTATTGTCTCCTTTCCGCCTCTGGCGGCATAAATTAACAGGAGAGAAGCCAAACGGCTCCCCCCTCCCAAAATCATTCTGTCATCCTTCTATATTCTTTTTCTTCCTGCGTTTTCTTCCATACAGCACGCCGCCGGCAATACATACACTGCCTAAGACCACAAACATCCATGGGTGATAATTCCCGCCTGTCTGCGGCAGCCTCGGCTTTTCTGGCTTATTCTTCAGTTTCAGTGTATAAACCACCGTTTCTGTCGCACTGTCATCATACTGTAACAGAACCTCATGCGGGGTATCATCAAGGATATAACCATCTGCTGCTTTTGTTTCCACGATATAATACGGAATGTCCTCCCCAAAGCTGCCATCCTTATTATAGGTACAGATGTCCAAAAGCCCTGTTTCTGCATAGCCTGTCTTGTCCGTTACCAGCGTTTCCAGTTTCTTCCCTCTTTGTTACGGAGTTCAAAGGTGACGCCCTTTAACGGCTTTTTTCGTCTTGCTGCAGGTTTTGTAGAGAACAATTTTTCCCTTTACCCTTTCATCCGTCATGGCAACCTTCTGAATCTCTCCGGTTTCTTCCACCGTAAATTCCACTTCATTGGCAATCAGATAACCGTATGGTGCCGCCGTCTCCCGCAGGGTATATTTTCCTGCCGGAATAGCCTCCAGGCGGTACGATTTCCCGTCCGTTTTCCATGAGGCATATACATCCCCGTTAGAATCAATGACCTCCAGCGTTGCCCCCGGCAGCTCTTTCCCTGTCGTAATGTCTGTTTTTGACACTTCCACGATAATCGGTGTGTCCTTCATCTCCAGTTCTTTTGTTATCGTCGGTGTCACTACCATCTCCTGCGTATAGGAGAAATCCACATCATACACCGTTTCATCTAACAGATACCCCGCCGGGGATTCCACTTCTTTCACATAATACAGACCAAGCGGCAGGTCAGCCTCAAACTTTGCTTTCCCGTTTTCATCCGTCACAGCACTGTCCACAAGGTCATCCGCCTTGACAAGCACTTCCCCTGATATGCTTACAATATCCTCTTTCGCATAAATGCCATAGGTGGCTCCTGCTACTGGATAGGCGGTTACACCGTCTGTTTTCACCAGTGACAGCTCCGGTTTTACCCTCGCATTGACAAACTCCGCCCCGCCATAGATTATCTCCGTATGCTCGTCCGCATAGGAAAGGGTAATCTCCTTTGGCTCCTCACAGACAGCAAACCCGGACGGCGGCTGTACCTCCACTACCTGATATTTGCCAAGAGGAAGATTGTCAAGGGAAGCCTCCCCTTTTTCATCCGTGGTAAGCGTTGCGACTACTGCCCCCTTGCTTGCCGGTACACCGCCAATCACTTCCAGTATGCGGTTTCCTTCTTCGTCCGTCTGGTGGTCCGGGGTATAAATATCCTCTGCTGTGACCAGATTGAATACTGCCCCGGCAAGCGGCTGTTCCTCATAAGTGAAATCCACGCTCCTGTTTTCGTCAGTAAGCTCACTTAAGATACGGTCAACAATCGTATCATAAACCACGGAAGTTAATACCTCCCCTGACTTTTGAATGGAAATGCTGCCCTTAACAGGTTTATTCTCAATGGCTACCTCGATGACCGGATCGCCGTCGATATCTTCCGAAACTTAGCAGCCCATCCGTCGTAACCTCCAGAGGGAAGCTCTCCTCCGTAATCAGGTAGCCCTCCGGTGCGGTAATCTCCTCCACCGCATAACTGCCGTACTTCAACTGTAACGGCGTGGTGATGGTTCCGGTTTCGTCCGTGGTAAATTCACTGATTTTCTTATCCCCGACTTTCTGCTCCACATACTCATCCGTATCCGTATTCTTAATCTTAAATGTCACGCCGGGCAGCAAAATCGTGTTCCCATTCTCCGCATCTTTTTTTTCACAATGCGGATATAGGCCTTGAACGGCCCGTCATTGAACACCCTCCACTGCTGCGGTACTCTGGAATCCTCCGTAACCGTAACGGTAAAATCTTTGGTTTTATACAAATCCTTTGGCACCTTTGTTTCCTTTACCAGATAGGTTCCGTAAGGCAGTTCTTTAGACAGTGCATAGCCCTTTTCATCGGTTACAAGTACATCATGGGTTTTTGCATTATCCCAGCCATTCTTATCAATATCGGACTGTAATTTTACGGTAAACTCCGCACCCTTGACGTAATCGGTCTCTATGCTTGCACCGTCGGTAGACACCTTGATTATCTCAAATGCCTGTTTCTTTACCGTCTCCGTTACAGTGTTTTCAGGGAAATATCCTGATAGATATTTTCTGCCTCACGGAAATTAACCGGATAAATGGTCTCATCCAGCAGATAACCCTCGCTCGCCTCTATCTCACGGATATAATAATTACCAAAGTACAGACTTCCAAAATTGAACTCTCCCTGCTCCCCCTGTCTTTACCGTGGCAAGCAGGGCATCCTTTTCTGCCGGGACACCCGTTGACACAAAATCCGTCCCCTGTGTACTGGCAATGTTGTCACTGCCTGCATAGGTTACGGTTCCTCTGCCATCCGGATAAACAATGGTTTCTGCCGCATACAGCCCGTATGTGGCACCAGACAGTTTTGCATCCCCTGCGGCTCTGCCCCGGTTTCCTTATCTTCCTTGACTGCCGACACGTCACAGCGGATCGGTGTGTTTTCCGCACTGAAATCCGAAATCTCCCCGTAGCCCGGTGACACTTCCCACACCTTTCCGTCATCCCGGTAGCCGTCCGGGATAACAACCTCTTTCACATAATATTTATCCTGCGTTTTTTCAAACTTTTCAGAGGCTGCCACATCCAGGTCCTCATCATAATAGAACACCGGCACCTCTGTTTTTCCATCGCTTTCCACAGTGACACGTTTTGTACATCCTGCATCGGCAAAAACTGCAAACCCGGCCCCTTTTACGATATTCTTCGATTCCGCATCTGTCTTTTTTACCATGACACCAACCTTATCAGGATATTCCACAACCGGCATGGGTTTCCCCTGCTGCGTGACTTTCCCGTCACTGTCATAAAGGGTAAAGTATTCCAGCCCCACCGGGTAAACAGTTTCATCCTTTAGATAACCGGGTGCCGCCTTTACCTCTTTCAGATAGTAAGTGCCCTGTGTCAGAGTCTCCTTGCCAGACAAAGTCTTACCATCTGCGCCCGTCGCTGTCAGCCTGCACAGCAGGTCCGTACATTCCGCATCTTCATACAGACCGTAAACTGCACCGGGTACCGGATTGCCATTGTAAACATTGGTTTTGAGAAGTTCAAATTTTCCTTCCTTAAATTTGGAGGTCACTTTGACGCTGGCGGTTACCGTCCCCGGCTCAAACTCCTCCAGAAAGGTAATCTTCTGCTGCGACACCACTGTCGGCGTCCATTTCCGCCCGCCGTATTCTTTTGACTTTGCGGTTGCCGTCAGCTTTACCGTACTGTCTGCCGCAAGGATTTTTTTCATTGCCTCCTCATTGCAGTACAGGTAAAAATTGGAAGAAGGCTTGTCTGCATCCGTCTGTGCCACGCAGATGTCATACTTCTTCAAATCAGAATCATCCTCAATATCACTGGCATCCGTTTTCAGCTCCCCGACCGTCAGGCCGCCCGGCTGGCCTGTGATTTTGTAAGATACGTTGTGATGGTTCCTGTTTTGGTGCGGACAAACTTCTCTTTGGAACGGTACAACCCATCGCCCATGTCCTGCCACTCGGTTTTCTTTGGGGATATCTTATAAGTGATGGACTTTGTAACCCCGGTTGCCGCATCATACTCATCCTCATCATAATTTTTCGCATCCGCCACCATTGCCGCAATCTTGTTGTAAACACCGCTGCCGTTGTTGTAATAGCTTAACTTCACTTCCCCATTCAGTACATGGATTGCCGCACCGGTAATAAAGTAATCGGCTGAGGCAGAACCCGCAGAATACTTGCTGTTATGGCATGTTCCGTTTAACTTCCTGGCACCGTTTACCATGCAGAAGGTAATTTCCGGCTTAATGCTGCTCTTAGAGGCAGACGATGAAACATCCCTTTTTTTGTTGTATTTTTATTCAGGTTCAGGCAGTAAACCAGATGGTTATGGTAATCCCCGGACTCCGAGATATACTTAATCCCCATCCTGCGCCCACAGTATGACGTGCATAGCCGTCACATGCCACCTTCATGCTGTCTTTACTGGAAGATTTTGCTGCCGCTTTTAACACCGGTGCGGAAGCCATGCGGACCACCATAGTGTCCCCTGCACTGAAGGTTTCCAGCTCACCCTCTGACAGCAGCGTCGCTCTGCCATCCGATGGGGAAACGCTCTCCTCTCCGGTGGCAGGTTCTTCTTCCCCGCTGTCCCCATCTTCTTTTTCCTGCTGTCCATCCCCGGATTCCCTGTTTTCCTCCACAGCCGTCTCCGGCTCACGCACGGAAACCGTGCGACGGATAAGATAAGAAGTTTTCCCGCTTACCGGTTCCACCTTATAAAGGTTTCGTAATCTCCCGGCTTATCCCCGTCAAAGGAACTTTTGTCTGCAAAGTAGCTGACCTTGACGGCCTGTTCCTCATAGGAAATCCCATCAAAGGACTTTTCCACGTCGAATCCATAGCCGGCCGCCACGATAATGTTCTCTGCCATTACAACCTCTGCAGGTCAAATCTGTCCTCTGTCTCATCATAAAGCACCGGCTCCTGCTCCACTTCTGTCCTATTCTCCCCGTCACTGCCTGCCACTGTGTCTGCATCCGGTCCGGTTGCATTCGCATATGCGGCAGAGGGAATGACGGCACCCGCTGTCAGGACAAGAGCCATTACCATAGCCATAGCCCTTTTCAATCTCTTTTTTGTCATATACATCCTCCATTCATACATATCCATTTGTTTCATGCGGAATCATTCCCTGCCGGCACAGATGCCGGGCCTCTCCCCGGCATTCGTGCAGAAAAAAGCACGCCTGTTCCAGCGTGCCTTTTCAACCCATAAAGCCGGTTCCGCAAACCTGACTTTCCCTTATTCCATTGCCATCCTGCCACGGATAAAGGTAAAATACAAACCTAATCCCATAATTTTCTCCTAACACCGCCCTGCATGAAAGACTAAAAGCATCAACTTCAACACATTTCCGGCTAAAAGCAGGGCAACCTCCAATACCGGTGCCAGTTTCAAAATGTGTACCAATATCCATGCCGTACCTTTTAACACCCAGCCCATCAAACGGACCATTCCTTTGATTCCCTGCTTTGCCATGCCATTCACCAGCCTTTCCTAATTCTCGCTCCAGCCCATAATCTTATCCATAACATCCGGCATCCCGCTGATATCTGCCATGCTCTCCCCTGCCGCATTTTCTCCCCCATACCCTCTGCCGCCGGTTCCGGTTCTTCAATGGGGACAGGCACTACAACCTGCTGTCCCGCCATGCTGCTGATAAAAACACGGAGAAGTTCCTGCATTATTTCGTCCCTGAACCCCTGCCTGAACTGAATTAGTTTCTGCTCCAGCATCTTTACCGTAACCACTTCATCGCCACCGGCATCATTTTCATTTTCCATTTCATCATAATATCTTTCCAGTGCATCTATGATGACCTGGTTTCCTTGGTTTTCCGTTGTTAAGTTTTCTGTCCTCAAATTTTTCCAGCACCTTTACATGATAAGGAGTATTTCTATGTCTAGAAAGAAATATGATGAAACATTTAAGAGACAAATTATTCATGAATATGAAACCGGTGGAATATCCTGTTATGCTCTCGGGCAAAAATATGGAGTGGATGCCAAATGTGTACGAAGTTGGTGCAGATTATATAAGCAGTTTGGAGAAGATTATTTTACTGCCAATCACGCTAACCTCAATTACTCTGCTGAATTCAAGCAACAAGTTGTTGATTCGTATCTGGAAGGCGGAAAAACATATCAATCTGTTGCTGCTGAGTTCGGGATTTTTGCTCCAACTACTGTCAGGCAGTGGGTAATGATGTATAATAACCATGAAGAATTAAAGAATTCCAGACCGGAGGGATTGGTTAACATGGTTAAAAAGTCTACACGTAAAACAACATTTGAAGAGCGAATTGCTATTGTCGAATATTGTATTGAAAACAACTATAATTACGCATTAACAGCCAAGAAATTTGAAGTTTCATATGGACAAGTATATTCCTGGATACAAAAGTACAAATCAGGAGGTACGGATGGACTTCTTGACCGAAGAGGAAAATCCAAATCCGGAGAAACATTGTCAGAAAATGAACGCCTTCAAATAGAAATCAGAATGTTAAAGGCAGAAAATAGAAAACAGCAAATGGAGATTGATTTCTTAAAAAACTCGAAGAAATAGAGAGGAGGCGATTTTAGAGAGGACAAGACATTTGGCAACTTATTTGGCAATAAAAGAATTGAGTGAAGAAAATAAAGAATATCCCATTTTAGAATTATGTAAACTAGGGAAAGTAAGCCGTGCGGCATATTATAAATGGCTTAATCGCATTGACAGCCCCAATGATAAATTGAATAAAATAATAGCCAAAAAAAATAGAACAAATGCATATAGAACATCCGGATATGGGCTATCGCCGATTGCGTGATGCACTTGCACATGATGAAAATATTCATGTCAATGATAAAAGAGTATTACGCTTGTGCCGCAAAAAAGAAAATTCAATCTATTGTAAAAGGTCGGCATAATTGTTGTACTAAACCGGCATCGGATCCGGCATACGTTGCTGAAAATATATTAAACAGGGAGTTTGAAGCTCAGCGCCCAAATGAGAAGTGGGTTACAGATGTCACAGAATTCAAATATGGCATAGGAACGGAAGAATCCGGGAAAATATATTTAAGTGCGATTATTGATTTATGTGATAAGAGACCTGTATCCTATGTAATAAGCGACCATAATGATAATCCATTGGTATTTGAAACGTTTGATATTGCAGTGAAAGAAAATCCTGATGCACATCCATTGTTTCATTCGGATCGAGGTTACCAATATACGAGTAATGATTTTCGCCAACGAATTATAGAAGCCGGGATGCTTCAAAGCATGTCACGTGTTGCTCATTGTATTGACAACGGACCTATGGAAGGATTTTGGGGATTAATGAAACGTGAAATGTACTATACAAAGAAATATCAAACCAAAAAGAAATGATAACAGCAATACATAAGTATATGAATTACTATACAAACAAACGTGTCCAAAGGAAGTTAAATGTACTTACGCCAAAGGAGTATCATGATAAAATGATGTTAGCAGCATAAAAATGCCGCCCAATACTGGGCGGCAAAAAGCCAAAAATCTTTCGATATTTAA
>VOFD01000566.1_pt1 | contig 29118 bp, 39 predicted proteins | sample 5384101 | NCBI WGS metagenome assembly VOFD01 (sample SAMN12384723, study PRJNA508395) | human gut metagenome | isolation source: healthy gut C | host: Homo sapiens
CGCAATCATGCGGAGGAGCGAGTCATAAAAACTCCGATTCTGAAACCGATTTAGAAAGCTTATCAAACATTAGTTTTAAAACAATCCCCCCTATATGGATGGATTCTCATACAGGCAAATGGGAAATTAATCGTATATGGGAGATTATTGTATGCGATGATTCCGGAACGCCAATAATGTACGATAAGAAAATGGCTGCAAGCTACGATTCCCTTGCGTTTGCTTTCTTTTATGCAACAAATGTTGCAAAATTATATTCTATTTACAACAGTTACAAGTGGGAAAAGTCAACTTTTAATAGCAGAGCTGAGGCTCTCAATAAATGGGAGAGTGATTTTGCCCCCCGAAATAGATCCGTATTTGTCACTATGCCTGAATTTGCCTATTGCTGCTACTGACGATACGTGCCCGTCGAATATTCGGGATTATTTCAATGAGCTATATTATGAATATAAAGATGAAGACATGATTTTGCACGTTCCACCATATGCATATGATAAAACATCATTCGATTTCTACTATACAGACCGAAGGTACCAAATAAACAATGGTTATGTACATTCACCGAATATATTCATTAGTGGGTATGATGGTGAAGATTTTCCGAGTATCACGGAGCATTGTCTATACTTTTTAGCTGATCCATAGCATCAACTATTAAGCAAATATTTTTATACCCATGAAAGCAAATAAGCCGCTGGCATTTCCAACGGCTTATTTCTTTTGTAGCGGGAGCAGGATTCGAACCTACGACCTTTGGGTTATGAGCCCAACGAGCTACCTCTGCTCCATCCCGCGATGTTTACGTCTGCAAAGGTACAACATTTTGCCGCCGGATGCAAGCTTTTTATGAACTTTTTCCGACTTCGCGAAAAAGCGCGGCAAAAACGCCACAAAAATGCCTCAAAGCCTTTCACCTTCGCAATCGTCATTACTTATTTTTCTCAATCAGTATTGATTTATAAATCAAAATATTATGTATTGCACAATACTCCATATCCATTTTCGCCGACTTTTTAGCGCTCATTCATATTCCGTTTTATTTGTGACACTGAAATTATATGCGTAATTTCGCACATTATTTTAAGGTTTGTGCAATCACCTATGTTGAAGACAAGAAATAAGCTAATAGACATTGCCCGTCAGCTTTTTGCCCACAAAGGCATCGAAAACACCACGATGAACGACATCGCCATAGCGGCAAAAAAAAAAGGCAGACGCACCATCTACACTTATTTTAAGAACAAACGCGACATCTACAATGCCGTCATCGAATCGGAAAGCGGAATTGTGCTGAAACGTTTGAGCGAAATTGTCGACTTGCCCCTTCCTGCGGACCAAAAATTAATGGAATTTATCTTCCAGCGATTCGATGCGATGAAAGATTTGGTATATCGGAACGGATCTCTGCGAGCCGATTTCTTTCGGGATGTCAGGAAAGTGGAAAGAGCAAGAAAAACCACCAGCCCCAAAGAGATAAAAATGCTCGAAAGCATCCTGCGCGAAGGCGTGGAGTCGGGAATCTTCAGAATCAAGCACACCGACAAAATGGCCATGGTCATGCTTCTCTGCCTGCAAGGCCTCGACGTGCCCTACATCCGCGACAATTTCAAAGAAATTGGAATCGAAAAAAGACAAACTGAGAGAATATTTATACGACTTTATATTATACGGTATTAAACAATAAAATTTATGTACATCAACTCCACCGGATTCTATATCCCGAAAGAGAGAGTTCCCAACTCCTACTTCCTCAACATAAACGGCTTGACCGACGAATGGATTCGACAACGCACCGGCATCCAAACCCGTTCGAAAGCGGCAGCCGGCGAGGGGCACAATTTATGGGGCTGAATGCCATCACAGATGCTATCAAGAAATTGCCATACGCGGTCGAAGATGTCGACCTTATCGTATCGGCTGCCTACGCTCCTTACGACACTGTCGCCACGTTGGCACATCGCGCAACGCAATTTCGGCATGCACAAAGCCAAAGCCGTCTATGCATCTTCGGCTTGCTCGTCGTTTGTGAACGGGCTCGAAATAATTGAAGGCTATTTTGCGATGGGAAAAGCAGAAAAAGCGTTGCTCGTATGCTCTGAACACAACACATATTATGCAAACGAAACCGACAAGGTTTGCGGACATCTCTGGGGCGACGCCGCCGTAGCATTCTTCGTGTCGAAAAATAAAGAAAGCGAAAACGACTATACGATAAAAAACAATCTACACGCAAGGGCTCGGACATATCGGCAAAGGACCGGAGGGCGTGCGCCTTCGCCCGCACGAAGACGGCATTGCCATGCCGGAAGGCCGAGACGTGTTTATCCATGCATGCCGGTATTTGGTCTCTTCCCTCGAAAAAAGTTTGCCAAGAGAATGGCATGACCCCGTCCGATCTCGACTACATTATATGCCACCAAGCAAACAAACGGATTGTGGACAACGTTGCCCATCAACTCCAAATGGATGGCAGCCATTTCCTAAACAACATAGGGAAGAATTGGGAAATACGGGGTCGGCAAGTTGCGCGCTCGTATTTGCACAAAACTTGGAAAAATTCAAGAAAGGCCAACATGTCGGACTGACCGTGTTTGGCGGCGGCTACTCGTGTGGCGCGTTTTTGGTAGAAATTTAAAAGTCAAACTTAAATATACGCTATTATGAAATTATTAGAAGGAAAAAGTCGCGCTCATCACCGGTGCAGCGCGTGGTATCGGAAAAGCAATCGCCTTGAAATACGCACAAGAAGGATGTAACATTGCTTTCACCGATCTTGTAATCGACGAAAACGGGAAAAAGACAGAAGCTGAAATTGCGGCATTCGGAGTAAAAGCAAAAGGATACGCATCCAATGCTGCCGATTTCGAAGCCTGCCACAACGTCGTTGCTGAAATCGTAAAAGATTTCGGAAGAATCGATATCCTTGTCAACAATGCCGGCATCACGAAAGACGGCTTGATGATGCGCATGACGGAAGCACAATGGGACGCAGTGATCGGAGTGAACCTAAAATCCGCTTTCAATTTCGTTCATGCAATCACACCGGTCATGATGCGCCAACGCAGCGGAAGCATCATCAACATGGCATCCGTTGTCGGCGTTCACGGCAATGCAGGGCAATGCAACTACTCCGCTTCCAAAGCCGGAATGATCGGACTTGCAAAATCCATCGCCCAAGAGCTTGGCTCTCGCGGAATCCGCGCCAATGCAATCGCTCCCGGATTCATCATCACCGACATGACTGCTCAATTGTCGGATGAAATCAAGGCTGAATGGTGCAAAAAATTCCTTTGAGAAGAGGCGGCACGCCGGAAGACGTGGCCGATATCGCAACGTTCCTCGCATCCGACATGTCGTCGTATGTGACAGGCCAAGTAATCCAAGTCGATGGCGGCATGAATATGTAGCCAGCAGCACATACCTTATATTCTCTGAAAAAGCCGGCAAAAAAAGCCGGCTTTTTTCAGTATCGTCAATATATATTAATCATTTTTCATCCCAAAACTATGGCGCTTGCAAAGCATTGTCATAATTATTTCCTATTTTTGCAAATCATATTTTAGAATCGGATGTTAGCACATATCATAGATGCAAAGCTTCTGGCAAGCTTCAAGCAATACATGGAAACAAGCAGCGACATTGTCGTCACTTGTCATATCTCTCCGGATGGCGACGCCGTCGGTTCGAATCTGGCATTGAAGCTCATGCTTGAACGATTCGGCAAAACCGTTCACGTCGTCTCCCCTGACAACATTCCGGACGACATGGCGTTTCTTCCCTCATGCCAAGAAATTGTGTCGTTTGCAAAGAGCCGGACAAAGCGTCGGCATTGGTTGAAAAAGCCGACTTGATATGTTGCCTCGATTTCAATGGGTTAAAACGTGTAGGCGGCATGGCAAGCGTGTTGGACGCAGCACAAGGAAAGAAAATAATGATCGACCATCATCTTTATCCTGAACCATTTTGCAACGTGACCATTTCGTCGTCGGAAATGACTTCCACCTGCGAATTGTCTTTATCGCGTGTTTTATGAAGCAGGTTGGCTCGATCTCATCGACAAAGACATCGCTGAATGCATCTACACCGGCATGATGACCGACACCGGCAACTTTTCCTACAACTCAAACAAGCCGGATCTTTATCGGATTGTCGCCGACCTCGTAGAAAGAGGCATCGACAAAGATCGCATCTATAAGCTCACATTAGGCACCAGCAGCGAATCTCGCATGCGGCTAAACTGCTATGCTATTGCAGAAAAATGCGTGTTTTTCCTCGGCATCGCGCAGCCTTGACAATACTCGACCGCAACGATTTGAAGAAATTCCATTATCAAATGGGCGACACCGAAACTTTGGCAAACATGCCATTGGCCATTCCAAACGTCAGATGGTCCACATTCTTCCGCGAAGAAAAAGGCTACATCAAAGTGTCGATGCGTTCGGAAGGCGATTTCCCCCGTCAATACCTTATGCGCCAAATACTTCAATGGCGGTGGACATGCCAATGCCGCCGGAGGAGAATTTCGCGGCTCGCTGGAAGAAGCAATCGAAACATTTAAAAAAATATTGTACCACTCATCAGACTATCAAAACCAAAATGAAGATAATTAAGATTTTGGGAGTTGCCACACTCCTGCTGCTCACCATTTCCTCATGCAAGGATGCCAAAAGCTATTCCGAATTGCTCAACGACGAAGAAAAAGCCGTCAATTCGTTTCTTGCGCACCAACGGATCATAAATGAGATTCCGGCAGACACAGTATTCGAGACTGGAGAAAATGCGCCTTACTACAAAAATAGACCCCGATGGCGACGTGTACATGCAAGTGATCAAAGCCGGAGACCGCGTCAACAATCGCGCGAAAGAAGGGCAAACCATCTATTTCCGATTTGGACGCATCAACTTATTGCGTTATGAATTGGGCTATGACGACACCCCCACAGGAAACTACAACGACATGACAGCCGAAAATGCTTCTTTCCGATTCGGCAAAGATGAAACGATCAATTCGATGGAATTTGGCTACGGGTTGCAATTGCCGCTCATTTATGTCGGGATCGACAGCGAAGTGAATATTCTTGTCAAAAGCCAACGCGGCCCATACAGTGAAATTCAAGATGTCGTGCCCTATCTATACAACATCCGCTATTTCATAGGCAAAATTAATAACAAACATATCCCTAAATATTATGTCACTCATTAAATCTATTTCCGGAATTCGCGGAACAATAGGCGGAAAAACAGGCGAAGGATTGAATCCGCTCGACATTGTCAAATTTACAGCTGCCTATGCTTCATTCATCCGCAAATCAACTACGAAAAACTCAAACACGATTGTTGTCGGACGAGACGCCCGCATATCCGGCCCTATGGTCAACGACATTGTCGTAGGCACATTGACCGGCATGGGATTCGATGTTGTCAATATCGGTTTGGCCACCACTCCGACTACCGAATTGGCTGTCGTGTGGGAAAAGCGTGCGGCGGCATTATTTTTGACGGCATCCCACAATCCGAAACAATGGAATGCTTTAAAACTATTGAATGAGAAAGGCGAATTTTCTTTAGCGATGCCGAAGGCAAAGAAGTGCTTGCAATCGCAGAAAAAGAAGCTTTCACATTCGCAGAAGTCGACAATTTAGGGCACGAATACAAAAACGAAACATATACGCGCCGACACATCGACAGCGTGCTTGCGCTCGATTTGGTCGATGTCGACGCCATCCGGAAAGCGAATTTCACAGTCGCTGTCGATGCGGTCAATTCCGTTGGCGGCATTGTCATCCCAAAACTCTTGAAAGCGTTGGCGTGAAAAAAAATGTCGTTGAATTGAACTGCGCCCCGACAGGGCAATTCGCACATACCCGGAGCCGATTCCTGAGAACCTGACGCAGATTTCCGATTTGATGAAAACCGGATGTGCAGACGTAGGATTTGTAGTCGATCCGGACGTGGACCGGCTTGCAATTGTCATGGAAAACGGAGAAATGTTTGTGGAAGAATATACGCTCGTTTCCATCGCCGATTACGTTCTTTCGAAAACTCCGGGAACTACTGTTTCCAACTTGTCGTCGTCGCGCGCGCGCTTCGCGACGTGACAGAACGCCATGGTGCACATACACGGCATCGGCCGTCGGAGAAGTGAACGTCGTCACGCAAATGAAACGCACCGGCGCTGTCATTGGCGGTGAAGGCAACGGAGGAGTGATCTACCCTGCAAGCCATTATGGCCGCGATGCGCTCGTCGGAGTAGCTTTTGTTCCTTTCGCTGCTTGCCCACAAAGGCAAAAAAAGTGAGCGAATTGAAAAAGAATATCCGCAATATGAAATTGCCAAGAACAAAATACAACTGACACCCGACATCAACGTCGATGCCATCCTCGATGCCATCAAAAAGAAATATGCAAATGAGAAAATCACAACCATCGATGGCGTAAAAATCGATTTCCCCGACTATTGGGTGCATTTGCGGAAGAGCAACACAGAGCCAATAATCCGCATTTATTCCGAAGCAAAAACATGGAGCAGGCAAATGCCATTGCCCGCGAAATAAAAAATGTCGTTTCCGAAATAACAGGGAAACCCTGCTAACCAACCAAAACAACCGCAATTTGAAACGGCAACGGTCGCGCAGAACGATCGTTGCCGTTTCGAATATTTGCAAAAATCGTTCGTAGCTGCATAGATTTACCATTCGCAATATAATTAATCCGACGTTTTTCCGTTTAAAGTTATGCATCTACTTTTACGAATGAAAACAACGAAACTGATATATTTCTTTCTTTTGTCGCAGCTATGCTTTTTCTCCCATGCGCAAGTGCATATCTCCGGCAAAGTGACCGACACCGACAATCAGCCAATCGAGTTTGCCACAGTGCGCATTGCCGGCACTGCCATTGGAGCGACTACCGACTTGAAAGGAGCTTATTCATTGTCGGTTGCGGAAGCAGATACCATTGAAGTGATTTTTCTTGCATTGATATGCAGAAGTCAAACAAAAACTTGTCAATCCCGACAAGGAAGTCTCTGCTCAATGTGAGATTGTCCAACCAAGCAAAAAGAATTGCAAAGCATCATCGTGACAGAATATAAAAAAGCAAACCGACGGAATGGTCGATCTTGATCCGGCCAATCTGCAACTCGTCACCTCCGCCTCGGGCAACAGCGTGGAAGCCTTGCTTGCCACCACAGCCGGAGTTTCGTCAAGAAACGAAATGAGCTCGCAATACTCCGTCAGAGGAGGTTCATACGACGAAAACAGCGTATACATCAATGGCATAGAAGTATACCGTCCACAACTCATATCATCGGGACAACAGGAAGGCCTTAGCATCATCAATCCGAATCTCGTCGGAAACATACGATTCTCAACCGGCGGGTTCTCTTCCGAATATGGCGACAAAATGTCGTCCGTGTTGGACATCACCTACCGCCAGCCGGAAGCATTTGAAGGCAAAGTGTCCGGCAGCATGATGGGCGGTGACGCCACTATCGGACACAATACCGGACGATTTTCCCAACTACACGGCATCCGATTCAAAAAGAACAATTCCTTGCTCAGCACGCTCGAATCAAAAGGCGAATACGATCCGTCGTACTTCGATTACCAAACAAATCTCCGATATGAAATCAACGACCATTGGAATATTTCACTGCTCGGAAACATTTCAATGAACAATTACAAATTCAAGCCAACCACGCGCAACACGTCTTTCGGCGTATCGGAAAACATCAAAGAATTTACCGTCTATTTCGACGGGCAAGAACACGACAAGTTCGAAACATATTTCGGAGCTGCCGAATTAAACTACTCATTGAGCAAATCGGCCGGCTTTTTCGTTGCTGGCATCAGGATTCCAAACCAATGAATTGGTTGCCTATGATATTTCCGGAGAATATTGGCTCGACGATGCCGGCACAAACGATGGAGAAAACTCCGTCGGTGGAGAAATCGGAGTGGGAAAATATCTCGAACACGCTCGCAACAGACTAAAAGCAAACGTGTTCACGCTTGCACTGAAAGGCTATGCTTCGCTCAATCGGCATAACATCGACTATGGCATCGAATATCGCTACCAATCGGTCTACGACCGCTCTTCCGAATGGGAAATGAGGGATTCCGCCGGATATGCGTTGCCAAATACCGACGGCAGCCTTCGCATGTTCTACAACCTCACTTCACGCAACGACCTGACGACAAACAAAATATCTTGGTATGCACAAGACACATACAAGCTCTATTGCGACCTCGGGCTTTTCTCGTTCAATGGCGGCATACGCATGTCGTATTGGGACTTCAACCGCGAATTTCTTGTCAGCCCGCGCGTCAGCATAGGCTTCGTTCCGGAAAGAAACAGCAGCCTCACTTTCCGGCTTTCCGGCGGGCTATATTACCAATCTCCGTTCTACAAAGAATTTCGCGTCGCCAACACCGACGAAAACGGCAATTCTTATCAAACGCTCAACAGCGACATAAAATCGCAAAGAAGCATCCAAGTGATTCTTCGGAAGCGACTACACTTTCCGCGCCATGGACCGCCCTTTCAAGTTAACAGCCGAAGCATACTACAAGAATTTGGCCAATCTAATTCCCTACGAACTCGACAATCTGCAACTCGTCTATTCCGGACGAAATGCATCGTCGGGCTACATTGCCGGCGTCGATTTCAAATTATTCGGGCAATTCGTTCCGGGCACGGATTCATGGATCAGTTTCTCGCTCATGAAAACACAAGAGACCCTGAACGGCGTGAAAGTGCCTCGCCCCACCGATCAACGTTATAGAATCGGATTGTTTTTCACCGACTATTTCCCCGAAATTTCCAAAACTGAAATTCAGCCTCCGAGGTGTCCTTTCCGACGGATTGCCAATGACTCCGCCGCAAGTCACACGCGACGTGGCATGGTCGCGCATGCCTGCCTACAAACGCCTCGACATCGGATTCCAATACCAACTTCTTGGCAATTCCGAAGGGGTGCGCCCCTGACAATTTTTGGCGGCATTTCAAGGAAATATGGATTGGCGTCGATGTGTTCAACCTGCTTGGCATATCAAACGTAAGCAGTTACTATTGGGTGACGGACGTCAACGACATCCAATACGGCGTGCCGAACTATCTGACCGGACGACAATTCAACGTGAGCCTGTCTGTCTCATTCTAACGTTTCCGCCAGCCACTCAAACATCGCCTCATAGGCTTTCTCCCGAACCGACGCTTCGGAAAGGAAAAGATCGTGCATGCCGCCTTTTATCACCTTTTCCGTCACATACGGTCCCAATTCTCGTCCATATCGGGAAATGTCCTCCACATCGAGCACGGCATCGCCCTTGTTGAACGCCGGAGTCCATTCATTGCCATAAACGCTGTTATCGGAATGCATCAACAATACAGGCACATTCACGCCTCCATGCCGGTGAAGGTGCTTTTGCGCTCGATGAATAGCCCCTATCCAGCCGGAAGTGACAGCCGGCGACACTTCGAGCTTCCAAGCCGTGTCATAGTCCCATTCGCCATGATAGCGTTTCAATAGGCTTTCCGCATAAGCGCGACTGTCGCTCTGATTGATTTTGATTCCTTTAAACGGAAGCGCCGACACAATCGGCACCAACACTTTTTCTTGAAAACGGCTTAAATTCATGTCTAAAAACGGGCTGTTCAACACCAACGCTTCAATATTTCCGACGTCCGCTCCGCGCTTCGAAAGATAGTAAGACGATATCAATCCGCCTGTGGAATGTGCCACAATGGCTACGCGATTGAATCCTTCGCGTTTCACCACCGACAATGCCGAGTCTATATCCTCGAAATATTCTTCCAGATTTTTCGTTTCAAACATTCTTTGCCCTTCCAAAATGGAACGGCCGTATTTTCGAAGATCGACGGCATAAAAGCCATATCCGTGCGCCACAGCGCTGTCGCCCAATTCTTTTGAAAGAAATAGTCGTTGTAGCCATGCACATACAGAAGCGCCACATCCGCACCTGCCGGCATATCTGCCTTTTTCACGACCGTCGCGACCACTTTGCCGCTATAATCGTCGGGCATCGCAATAGTTTTTCGCTCATACCCGCCCAAAACATCCTCTTCCCATTGTCCGGTTGCCGCAACTGTCGATGCTCACAGACATGCCAATCCTATCACCAGAAATTTCAATCGCATAATAAAAGATTTAACTATATAACGCATATTCACGACTGTTGTTTAATCCTCCATCAAAAGACAGCCCCAACCACTCAATCATCGCCCAATCATCGTCGCAATTTTCTCAATAAATTTACGTACTTTTGTAACCACAGAAAAACCCGGATGCATGGATCATCTAACAAAAGATTTTCTATATGAATCAACCATGGAGTAAAGACGAGACAATTATTGCATTTAATTTATATTGCAAAAATCCCTTTCAAAGACAGCAGCAAAACGCATCCACTCGTTATTAAATATGCGAATTTGCTCGGTCGATCTCCAAGCGCATTAAACATGAAAATCGGGAATATCGGACGCTTAGATCCTGACCTGAAAGAAAAAGGCATCACAGGGCTAACACATGGAGCAAAAATAGAAAAAGAAGTATGGGATGAGTTTTACAAGAATCCCGAACTTCTTGCTTTCGAAAGCGAGAAACTAATAGCTCGATTCTCTAATCAATCTGTTGAAGAAGCTTTAAATATTGATACAAAAACCTTGCCACAAGGAAAGGAACGTGAAATCATTGTAAAACAACGAATAAATCAATCCTTTTTTCGTATGGCTGTTTTAAGCTCATACAATAATAGATGCTGTATTTCGGGCATTGGCAATATTGAATTATTAGAAGCTTGTCATATTGTAGGCTGGTCTGAAAATACCGCCAATAGGACTAACCCTCAAAATGGACTTTGCATGAATCCATTTTTCCACAAAAGCCTACGATTCACACCTTATAGGCATTACTCCTGATTATACAATTATCATTTCAAGCGACATCATTGATAATATCAATGACACCAACTTTAAAAAGTTATTTATCCCACATCAATAACAAAAAAATTACGCTGCCCGATAGGTTCCTGCCTAAGAAGGATTTTTAGAAATCCATTACAACCAATTCAAACAAAAATGGGCATTGTAGCCGAACAATATCAAACAATATTGTTCCACTTACAGCAATTATACATGTCTAATATCATACCACTCTAACTACTTCTTTATAAAGCAATGGAATATCTTGCGATTTAATTCTGAATTTAGTTCCATGATTATGCCCCGTTCGTGCATCGAAATCAATATAAATTTTTCCTTGTTCTATACTATCTATGAATCGCTCTAAGTTCACGCTTTTCAACATTAAAGCCTTATTGTAATGAAAGTATTCAATACTATCCACTCTCTTTACTTCCGCTTCCACATAGAAACAATTGACAAGTTTCGTCCCAATTTTAGCGAAAACATCATCGAATCCCCAATACGGGCGCACAATTAAATCGCCTAATCCCACTCGTTGCCCTACGGAGGATAGCCATTCTTGATGCCGTTTTGCACACATTGCGGAATCAAAAGAAATCTCAATCCGGCGTTCCTGCTTATTTACCACAACTTTCAATCCCCTATCCGTATACGATAATGAATTTAAAGTCGCTCTAAAAAAGACATTTCCGATTCCGGATAACGTTCGCCCGCTTTCTGATGTTTCCAACCATAATATGGCAACAAAACTTTATCAACAATTTGGACTGCACGTGGCGACGGCTCCATATGGCACAGTGTCAACAATGCAGATGAATTTGCTCTTCTTGCTTTCAATTCCCACTCCGCAGCATTTGGAATAGGCAAATTATTCTCTGGTATACCCAATAAATCCTCTAATACATTCCCAACCGCACCGTCATTCCCTTTTCGCGTGTTGCGAATCCAACCTCGACTTTCTATTTCTTTAAGCTTGTCGATTAGTTCTTCTTTTGTTATTAGCCGTATGTTGTTCATATCTTATTCAAACAAAGTTAAAGGATGGAACTTTGCTACTTCATGACATACTTTGTCTCTCTCAATTCGGGCTTCTGCCATTCTGCAATATTCCTCGCTTAATTCAATACCAATAAAATCTCGCCCCAATCCTTGCGCGACAACAGCAGTCGTTCCGCTTCCCATAAAAGGATCTAAGACAATGCGCCCAGTTGTTGAACTAATAATCCGATCTATCAAAGCTACAGGGAACGGTGCCGGATGCGTATTGTTTTGTTCTTGTTTAAATTCCCCACATCGCCATAGCTATTAGCTTTTGGAGCCAACTTAAAATCTTTTTTTGCAATAAGATATATCACCTCATACGTAGGAAGAAAATAACCTGCATTGAAATTTATGCCTCCCTTTCGTCTCCATATTATAATTTGTCGAACCGGAAAATCAGCAACAATCTCTCTACGATCTTGAATTAATCCATTTTGTACTCGCCATTTATGATTATAAAAAATAGCGCCATCATCTTTTTCAACAACCGCATCATTTCTGAAAGACATGCCTTCTGCCATTGGCAATAAGCATCATACGGCATATTATCATCATATGTGGCATAACCCTTTATCAATGCCGCATTCGACCATTTTCCACCTCGGCCATCCTTCATGCCATTCCCTGACGAATTTTTAAGATTGTATGGCGGAGACGTGACAACCAAATCAATAGATTTGTCGGGCATTTGTTTCATTACGGTTAAACAATCCCCACATATTATTTTATTCAAATATTTTGACATTTCCATATATTGCAAATATAGTGAAAGTTGAGCGCAAAACAACCAAACTTGTTTGAATTTGTTTTGCCGAAACGCATCCTATATTATTCAAATATACCGAAAGTTGAGCGCAAAACAACCAAACTTGTTTGAATTTGTTTTGCCGAAACGCATCCTATATTATTCAAATATACCGAAAGTTGAGCGCAAAACAATCAAACTTGATTGAATTTGTTTTGCCATGCCAATACGAATTATATATCAAAAGCCTATCTAAAACGAAGCGAGGCTGCTATCGGGCGCCTCGCTTCGTTCATGTTTCACCTAATAATCTTTTGGTTTATTTTGCCTTCATCTCCACATCGGGAGCAATCAATTTGTAGCCTTTGCCGTGAATGTTGATAATCTCAATCGACGGATCGTCTTTCAAGTGCTTGCGCAATTTCGTGATATAGACATCCATGCTGCGGGCATTGAAATAGTTGTCGTCGATCCAAATGGTTTTCAACGCGAAATTGCGTTCAAGGATCTCATTGACATGTGCGCAGAGAAGGCTAAAGCAGTTCCGATTCTTTCGTTGTCAGTTTCGTAATCTTGTCTTCAATCATAAGCACTTGCTTCTGAGTGTCGAAAGTGAATTTTCCGATTTTGTACATCGTAATTTCTTTGCCTTTCTTTCCTTTCACACGGCGCAATATCGCTTCAATTCTAAACACCAATTCTTCCATGCTGAATGGTTTGGTGATGTAGTCGTCGGCTCCGATTTTAAATCCTTCAAGAATATCTTCTTTCAACGACTTTGCCGTCAAGAAAATGATAGGCACTTCACTGTTGACCGTGCGAATTTCCTGTGCCAATGCGAAACCATCTTTTTCGGCATCATCACATCAAATACGCACAAATCATATTTTCCTTTCAAAAAATGCTTTGTATCCTGCTTCACCGTCAGGGAACAAATCGGCATTGTAGCCCTTTGCCTGAAGGTATTCACGCAACAGCATACCGAGGTTCTCATCATCCTCACACAACAGAATTCGCAATCTTTTCTTCCATAATTATTCATTTATTATTGGTAATGTTATTATAAATTTCGAGCCTTTGCCCAATTCGCTCTCCGCACGAATATCGCCTTTCAGCTCCGTGACCATTTTATGCACGTATGCCAAACCGAGCCCGAAGCCTTTCACGTCGTGGCGATTTCCGGTGGAAACACGATAAAATTTCTCAAAGATTTTTTTCAAATCGTCTTTCTTCATCCCCACCCCGTTGTCGGTTATGGAGATTTCAATTCTTCCGCCCTGCAAATTGCGCGTCTCCACCAACAATTCGAGCGGCACATCGTCTTTCCGATATTTCACGGCATTGTCGAGCAAATTGAAAATCACATTCGTGAAGTGCATTTCGTCGACTTTCACTTCTGCCATTTCCGCATTGAGGGAAGTGTCGATCCGTCCACCGTATTTTTCCACTTTCAGCTTAAACGTATTCACAATATTGTGAATGACTTGATTGGCATTCACCTCTTGCAATTTCAATGTCGCTTTTTGCCGATCAAACATCGACATCTGCAACACTTTCTCCACTTGGAATCTCAGGCGCTTCGTCTCGTCGTTGATCACGGTCGATATGTGTTGGAGCATTGTCGGACTCTTCCGCACAGAATCGTCGTTTAGCATCTGCGCTGCCAACGATATGGTCGATATGGGAGTTTTAAATTCATGCGTCATGTTGTTGATGAAATCGTTTTTCATCTCTGACAATTTCTTTTGCCTGAATGCTATTACTATGGTGAAAATGAAAACAACTAGCAAAATAAAAGTAAAAGCGAATGTCGGCAGCATGAACCGAATTGACGAAAAAATGTATTTGTCCTTGTCGGGGAAATACACGTTCAAATAATGACGGCGCGATTCCGTGTCGTTGGGAAACAACGTTTGAGTAAACAATGTCGACTTGTCGACATTCTCATCGTAGCGCGGCGTCTTGTATACAATCTTTCCATTATGGTCAGTAATGGCGTATTCCCAATCCAAATTAATGCCATTATGGCTAATTCTGCCTTCAAATACGTATTGACCTGAGCCGTATCTGCACGCTCCATGATTGGCAGATTGCTCGATTGATTCAGAATCGACAGGATCACCTCGTTCAACAATCCTTTTTGATACAGATATTGTTTTTTCAAAGATTCTTGAAATTCGCGGAATTTGTCCTGCTCTCTCAGATTCACGCTCGATGCTATTTCATTTCCGACCAATTCGCCTGTTCCATATTCCAATATGTCGCCTGTATCTAAAAGCGATCCGGCGTCGGACATGCCGGGATCGATCATCAGCAATTCCTCATATAAATACTGCTTTGTTTCGTTTTTCTCCAAAGCCGTAGACAGAGAATACAAACTACGCTTCACGCCCTCCGAGAAATGTTGTTCCCGCATTTTCACCATTTCTTCAATATACACAAATTGCATATATAAAAGACCTGTAAACATCAAGGCCATTACAACGGTTAATATCCAAATCGTACCTTTTTTTCATTTCAAAACTTGCTCTTTGACACAGGCAAAGGTAAAGAAGAAGTCTTAAATTCAGACTCCATTTTTATTAAAATTTCGTTTTTAATTAAATTTCAAACTACGACACTTATTTTTTACACATTAACGCTATTCCATAGCTACCAAACGATTTTCAACTCAAAACAATCAAAGAAATACGACTTGGCAATCGCATTGTGCTCCCATCTTCTGCTCGGATTAATAAAATTTCCAGTACATTTGCATTATTGTTTATGAAAAAAGCGACTGTTCATATTTACAAAGCATTTCGCAGCATTGTCGTCACAGCATTGTTGCTGTTTGTCTTGTTCTATTCTGCCCTCTACGTCGCCTTGTCGGTTCCGGCAGTGCAAAACCGCATCCGACACATTGGAGAAACAGAACTGTCGAAATTGTTTGGCACAAAAGTATCTATCGGCAACATACAGCTCGATCCGCTGAACGAAGCAATCGTCACAGATGTCCTTATCCCCGACACAGTCGGCAATCCGATGATACGAATCGACAAAATCGGTGCCGGAATAAGCATCTACGATTTGGTTTTCAATGGACGATTCACATTCAACCATGCAGAAATCATCGGGCTGGATGCACAAATCAAAAAAAGCCACGCCGGATGCGCCCATGAACATCCAGTTTCTCATTGACGCCTTAAAGCCGGACAAACCCCAAAAGCAACCGACAAAATTCGACATTCGCATGAATGCCGTAATTATTCGAAAAAGGGCACGTCACGTTCGACATTCTCTCCATGCCCCGAAAAGGAAAGGACATATTCGACAAAAACCATATTACCATAAGTCAAATAAATGGCGACATCCGCATCCCCGTCATACAAAACAACTCTTATACGATCGATGTGCGTCGATTCTCATTTCGCGAACGAAGCGGCTTTTCCATTGAAAACATTGCCATGTTCGCGCACATTGGCAAACAAAGCATCGACATTAAAAATTTCAAAATTCAAATGGCAGGTTCATCAATCGAACCGGCCGACATGCACATATCTTTCAACAACTTAAAACGCTCCCCTGCCGAACTTGCCGGCATCCCTTTAAATTTCAAATTGAAAAACAGCAAGCTGACGCTTTCCGATTTCAAAGCCTTTGTCCCCGCGATGGAGCAACTCGACACGCCCCTATTTCTGTCGTGCGACATTGAGGCCGACAGCATCACTGCCATCGACATTAAGAACATAACCATCCACTCCGACGATTTGGACATCAACCTATCGGGAGCAATCGACAATTTAAACAATGCCGACAGCATCACTGCCAGCTTCTCCCCCATTCGCCTTTCCGCTTCTGCCGTAAACTTGGCAAAGCAATTAGGAGCTGCCGGAGTAATTCCGTCAAAAACAGTTTCGCTTATCACGAAGTTACGACACATCAACCTCGACGGGACTCTGAATTACGCCAATAAAAAGGCTCAATTCGACGGCTCTGTCACTACGCAATTCGGAACATTGAAAACCGATGGAACAGCTTCAGTGGCAAAAACACATAAATATTTTTCCGGACGTTTGAGCAGCAAACGGCTAAAAAATAGGAGAATTAACGGGAAAAGAGAATTTGCTCGGGAACATAGCGTTCGACATCGAAACGCGAATGGCTTTCAACGGCAATAAGCCCACGGGCTATGTGTCAGGAAAAAAATACAAAGCCTCGACCTAAAAGGATACCGGTATGAAAACATCAATGCCGATCTTGCCATTCGCCCCGACACCTACGAAGGCGTCGTAACCCTCCACGATTCAAATGCCGACATCGAAATCAGCGGATTGGCAATGCTAAAAAGGCACAGAATCCGAATTCGACATACAAACCGACATCCAAAACGTCAACCTATACAACTTGCATCTTTCCGACAAATATCCGGAACACAGATTGAATACAAACATTAACGCCATATTCACGGAAACGACATCGACAATATAGAAGGCGACATCCTTGTCAGCAATACCCGTTTCACCGACAATATGGGAGAAGGCATCAAAATCGAACATTTCGACATAACCTCGCGGCCAAAGGCCGAAGGCGGAAAGTACATGACCCTCAATTCCGATTTTGTCAACGGCTATATCGATGGGGACGTCAACTTTTCCAACATGCTGCCGGAAATCCGAGAAATTGCGGCGATAGCCCTCCCTCGCTTCAAAACGACACGACGATCAATGTCAAAACCCATTCTGCTTCAACAGAAACGTCCAAGACCGCGCACAACAACTTTTCATACTATTTCAAATTGGCGGAAAACGACGAATTGACCGAGTTTTTCAATTTGCCATGCACAATCGTGCATCCAATCACCATCGCCGGAGAAATCGACGCTCCGGAAAAACGCATGTCGTTCGGCTTAGACGCCCCATACTTCATGCAAGGAAAACGCATACTCGAAAAAGACAAACATTGCCATGAATGCCGACGGGCATACGGAATCGCTATCAATAAACGCTGCTTCGCAAATCGACAATAAAAACGGCAATATCATGCTGCTGTTCAACGGGACGGCGTCCGCCGACAGAGCCGACACAGATATCGAGTGGGTGTTCGATCGCGAAAAAGACTTTTCAGGGAGAATCAGTCTGTCCACCTTGCTCGGCAAAGCAGAAACCGGCTCATTCATTGCCGACATCAGCGTCAATCCGTCCAATTTTGTCGTAAACGACACGATATGGAGCATCGAGCAATCCGACATTCATATTGCCGATAAAAAATTCATGTGAACGGACTCAACATCAATCAAGAAAATCAATTTATCAAAATCGACGGCATTATTTCCGACAATCACGAAGAATCTCTCGCCATTCAACTCCAAGACATCGACCTCGGTTATATTTTTTGGCACTCTCAACATCAACCATGTCGCATTCAGCGGAAATGCCACCGGAGATTTCCACGCCTCCGGCTTTTGTCGAAATCGCCATCCATCAATACCGACAACCTGCACGTCGACCGCTTTGCCTACCACAACGCTTTGCTTGGCGATGCCGACATCCGAAGCCGCTGGGACAATGAAGAAAAAGGTATCATCATCGATGCCGACATCCGGCAAGACAATGGGCGCAACACACTTGCCCACGGCGGTGTCTACCTGACCCGCGATTCGATCGCTTTCACTTTCGATGCCGATCATGTCAACGCGCAAATCATCCGGCCGTTCATGGCAGCATTTGCTTCCGACGTCGAAGGCGAAGCCTCCGGGCATGCCGAACTTTTCGGAACATTCAAACTAATCGACATGAAAGCCCGCCTCGTCACCGACAACTTCCGACTGAGAATCAATCAAACCAATACGCGCTATTCCGTATCCGATTCCATCATAATCGACCCCGGAACCATCCGCATCTCTGGCGCGACTGTCCACGACGATTATGGAAATACGGCCATGCTCGACGGCACAATTCGCCACAAATATTTTAAAAACGTAGAATTCGACTTCAACATCTCGGATGTCGACAATCTTTTATGCTTCAACACAACTCAAAAAAAGAGAATCCGACATGGTATGGGACGGTGTTCGGAAATGGCAATGCACATATTGTCGGGATTCCGGGCAATATCAAAATCGACATCAATCTTTCGTCTGCCCCCAATTCGACATTCAATTTCGTGCTTTCCGACAGGGAAAATGCCGGAGAATATACCTTTGTCACGTTCACCGACAAGAGGAAAGAACAAGAATTGGCTCGGCAAGAAGCGGAGAAACCGGACTTCTTGAAAAAATTGGAACAAACCGAAGCAAACAATTCCACGCAAACAACATTTCTCATCAATCTGCTTGCCGATATAACACCCAATTTAACCATCAACCTCATCATGGATCCCGACGGCGGAGACAAAATCAGAGCCACAGGAAATGGTAATATGCGCATAGAATATGATTCGGCAAACGACATCAAAATGTTCGGAAACTACACTGTGGAAGAAGGCCGATATAATTTCACATTGCAAGACATAATCATCAAAGAATTCAAAATAAATCAAGGCGGCACCATTTCTTTTTCATGGCGACCCGTTGGATGCCAACGTTGACCTATCGGCAAATTACACCGTCAATGCCAACTTGCAAGACCTCGACGAGTCGTTTGCGCAAGACAAAGAGCTCAATCGCACTTTGGTTCCTGTCAATGCAGTGCTTATGCTGAATGGAGCCATTTCACAGCCGGAAATCTCATTCGACCTGCAATTCCCGACACTGACCCAAGATGTCTATCGAAAAGTCAAAAGCATCGTCAGCACCGACGATATGATCAATCAGCAAATCATCTATCTCCTTGCATTGAACAGATTCTACACGCCGGAATACATGGGAGCGACAAACAGAAACAATGAATTGGCATCTGTCGCATCCTCTACTATTTCCGGACAACTTTCAAGCCTGCTCGGGCAATTGAGCGACAATTGGACAATCGCTCCTAATTTCCACTCCGACAAAGGAGATTTCTCCGACACGGAAGTGGAATTGGCGCTGTCGAGCCATTTGCTGAACAACCGGTTGCTCCTCAACGGCAATTTCGGATACAGCGACAATGCCATGAACAGCAACAGCTTTATCGGCGATTTCGATATCGAATATTTGCTGACAAAAATGGCAATATCCGCCTAAAGCCTACAACCGCTACAACGACCAAAACTACTACATCCGCAACGCCCTCACCACGCAAGGCGTCGGAATCATGTTCAAACACGACTTCAACCGGATATTCAAAAGACGCGCTAAAAAGAAACGGCGAAACCGGAAGTATCCGATTCCACCGCCGTGCGTGGCGACACCGTCCGCGAACCCAACGCAAGGAAGCCGATACGGCGTCCGCAATGACGTGCCCGATCCTTAAAAATTATAGTCTACACAGGCACGACTTTCTTTGCATTCCGCCAACAACGCTGCGGCAGCCACATGTGCGGGATGCTTTTGCGTAAACTTCGACATCCTCCATTTTGTCGACCACTGCCGTAAGCACGACGTCCCAACTTTCCGCAGGATTCTCGTTCAACCCCACTTCTATCGACTTCAACACATCGATTTGTTCGGGCAACGCCTCCAACGCAGCTTTAAATCTTTTCGCGGCAGCCAAACGCGCTTCCGCTGTTCCTTTCAATTTGAATGCTACAATATGCTTTACCATAATTCTATTGTTTATTATTGATTGCCATACAATCTTGCGCGAGCAGCAAGCACCTTTTCGTCAGTCAAGTAGTCGTCGAAATCCATAATCTTGTCGATTATGCCATTCGGGGTAAGTTCTATCACGCGATTGCAAACCGTTTGGATAAACTCATGGTCGTGGGACGACATCAACACAATGCCTTTGAACGCTTGCAACGTATTGTTAAACGCTTGTATCGATTCAAGATCCAGATGATTCGTCGGAGAATCGAGCACCAAGGTATTGGCATCCGTCATCATCATTTTTGCGATCATGCAACGCATTTTTTTCGCCTCCGGAAAGGACCGACGCTTTTTTAGAACCTCCTCGCCTGAAAACAACATTTTCCCGAGAAATCCTTTCAAATAAATCTCGCTGGAATCATTGCTGTATTGGCACAGCCAATCCACAAGATTCAAATCGGTATTGAAAAACGCCGTATTGTCCAACGGCAAATAAGCCGTAGTGATTGTCTGCCCCCATTCATAGCTTCCTGCATCCGCCTTGCGATTGCCATTGATTATTTCGAACAATGCTGTCATTGCGCGCGGATCTCGGCTGAGAAAAACAACTTTGTCGTTCTTCTCAATTTGGAAATTAACGTCGGAAAACAACAAATCTCCATCGACCGAAGCCGTAAGACCTTTCACTTCCAAGATTTTATTGCCGGGCTCGCGATTTGGCGTAAAAATGATGCCCGGATAACGCCGCGAAGAGGGCTGAATTTCTTCTATGTTCAATTTTTCAAGCATCTTCTTCCGGCTTGTGGTCTGTTTCGATTTCGCTACGTTCGCGCTGAAACGCTGGATAAACTCCAACAATTCTTTCCGCTTCTCTTCGGCTTTCTTATTGGCTTGCTGTTGCTGGCGCAAGGCGAGTTGGCTCGATTGATACCAGAAACTGTAATTTCCGGCAAACAGCGTTATCTTGTTATAGTCGATATCCAATGTATGCGTAGAAACAGCATCCAAGAAGTGGCGGTCGTGGCTCACGACAAGCACTGTGTTTTCGCAGTTCGACAAATAATTTTCAAGCCAAGCCACCGTTTCCAAATCAAGGTCATTGGTCGGCTCGTCCAACAGCAAATTGTCAGGATTGCCAAACAAGGCTTTAGCCAACAGCACGCGCACCTTCTCTTTTCCGCTGAGATCTTTCATCAGCATATAGTGCTTTTCTTCTTTTATTCCAAGTCCGCTCAACAATGCTGCCGCATCGCTCTCAGCGTTCCAGCCGTCAAGCTCCGCAAATTTTTCTTCCAATTCCGACGCCCTCAGTCCGTCGGCATCCGAAAAATCTGGGTTTGGCATAAAGGGCATCTTTTTCTTTCATGATATTCCACAAAATCGTATGCCCTTGAAGCACGGTATCCATCACCGTGCATTCGTCAAATTCAAAGTGATCTTGGCTCAAAACCGACATGCGTTCTCCCGCGCCTTGTTGCACTGTTCCATGCGTCGGAGAAAGCTGCCCCGACAAAATACGCATCAACGTGCTTTTGCCTGCGCCATTCGCGCCAATGATCCCATAACAGTTGCCTGCCGTAAACTTCAAATTGACATCTTGGAAAAGCACCCGCTTGCCAAACTGCATCCCTAAATTATTGACCGCTATCATACTTGAAAATCGCTGTTTTGAAATTTGGGTGCAAAGGTACGAATTTTCCCGCATCTTTCAGCGAGATACACATCCCGGATTCTTGAGCAAATTCAAAAATCGACAAATACAAGAACTATGACTCTTCGAGAAAACGTGGGACTAAAATGTTATTACAAAAAGTCGCTACCAATAAAACCTCTTTCCATGTCAAGGAAATAGGCTTTATCAAGCGAATTTTATAGGAATCATTTGCAATTGAAAGCAACGGAAATGCAACAGTTCTCGTGAAATCAGAGAAATTAGGGATAAACAAGCTAATCACTGATACCGACATGAAAAAAGCAATAAATAAGGTATTGAAAGAATCATAACCATTCCTCGTTCTGCATTCCTGCAAAAAATTCAGTCTAATCCTTCCAACTTTTGCTAATGAAACTCAACAAATGTGACTAATTTTTTCTTGCCGATTTTAATACAGATACGATTAATTCGTATATTTGTCGGAAATTATGTCGCATTGCACAGATTGCGATTGAATCGACCGCTTCAAAAGCGGTGCGGCATGATGCTATTTATTAACTCACAAATCATCACGATTATGAAAAAATTAGCATGCGTAATCATTGCAGCAGTTGTCGGCTTCGCGGCAACAGTTCCTGCGTCGGCGCAACTTAAATTCGGTTTGAAAGCCGGTGTAGCTGTCAACAATTTGAAATTCGACAAAGATATTGTAAAGTCGACAACCGCGCCGGATTCACGGGCGGTGCCATGCTTGAATTCACGGTTCCTGTTGTCGGAGTTGGACTTGACGCTTCGGTAATGTACGTACATCGTTCGGTGGACAAAGGATTTTTGAGGATATTAAAGACTTCGACGGCTCACGCGACTATATCGACATTCCCATCAACCTCAAATGGAAAATCAACCTCCCCGTCGTATCGTCAATCCTCAAACCGTACATCGCAACCGGTCCGGCTTTCGCTTTCTTGGTTAGCAAAAAACGATTTCAAGGAATTTATCGATCAAAAGAAATGCGACATCTCGTGGAACTTCGGAGTGGGACTTGAATTTTTCAGCCACCTGCAAGTGGGCGCAAGCTATGGCTTGGGACTGACAAATGCATTGGAAAAAATTAATGTTGCTGATGGCACTCCCATCGAAGGCAAAAACAAATATTGGACTATCACAGCAGCCTATTTGTTCTAACCTCAGAAAAATATAAAATCGGCATTTTACGGCATTTAAGCCTCTATTCGGCTGTAAATGCCGATTTTTTTGTTTCCGGCTGAATATTTGATTAGCTTTGCAAGCAGAAAATCAAGAATTCCATTTATGAAAAAAAAATACTTTTTGCTGCAATATTGTTTGCCACGCTTTTGGGAACGAAAAGCGTTTCTGCCCAAGAAATGAGATGGGGCGTTACCGCCGGTTTGACTGTCACCAACCAAAAATGGAGTCAAGACCAATTCAGGCAAGAGCCATTCGATTCCGACAAATCGCTCGGATATGCCGGCGGAATTATCGGCGAATACGAAATTCCGGGCATCGGGTTTGGCATCGATATCGGATTGCAATACGTGCAACGTGGCTCTTCAATGAATCTCGGAGACTTTGCAGTTTGGGCCGACGACGGCTTCGGGCGCGAACGAGCCTACCTGCATTATTTAGACGTGCCTTTCCACTTGCGCTTCAAATACATGAACCTCAATGGATTCGAGCGCAAACTTGCACCATTCGCATTTGCCGGCCCGAACATGAGCATTCTATTGGCCCACAACGACTTAAACGCATTCAACTACAAATCGGTGCAATTAGGCATCGAAGTGGGCATCGGCGTAGAAATTTACCGTGATTTCCAACTTTCCGGAAGTTTTAATTGGGACGTGACCGGCACGGCAAGAGCTGTGAAGTTGGATAATTTTAACTCCCACAACCGCACATGGCATATCGCCCTGACCTATTTCTTCAAATAGAATTAGAGCGCCAATTTAGATTTGTCTGCCACGTTTAAATGAAATATGCAGAAGTCCTACTCCCATTGCCCATTTATGGCACGTTCACCTATCGGTTGCCCGACGATTTAGCCAATCAAGTAGGTGTCGGATTTCGCGTATTAGTGCCATTTGGCAGAAAGAAATTCTATACGGGAATCATCACTTCTTTCCACAATTGCCGGCCAAAAGAATATGAGACAAAAGACATTGTTTCCGTCCTTGACTCCCGATCAATTCTTCGCCATCCCCAATTAGCTTTTTTGGAAATGGATATCAGAATACTATCTTTGCTCCATTGGCGACGTCTATAAAGCCGCCGTGCCGGCAGGCATGAAAGTGAGCAGCGAAACTTTTATTTCTGCCAATCCCGATTTCATCGACGCCAACGGGCAAATGAAAGAGCGGGAAATTGTTGTCTACGACCTTCTTTCCACAAAAGACAAACTCACGCCGGCCGACATCGCAAAAGCCACCGGATACAAGAACGTTGAAGCAATTGTCGCATCATTAATCGAGCAAGAAGCGATATTTGTAACTGAAAAAATAATCGACAATTATCGTCCCAGAACAGAAGTCTACGTAAAATTGCAAGCCGAACAAGGCGATAATGATTCCGTCAAGCTGTTTTTGAAAAAGTCAAACACGCAAAACGCAGGGAAGCGGCGCTGTTGGCATATCTGGAATTGTCGAAATGGCTTCGCGGCGAATCAAAAGAAGTGACAAGAACCGACTTAAAAAGAAAAATCGGGAGCATCCGGCACTATCTTAAATGAAATGGTGAAGCAAGGAATTTTCCGGTTTTATAAAAAAGAAATCAATCGATTCAACTCGATGCAAACGCCTCCTTGTCGCTCAACGCCTTATCCGATGTCCAGAAAGATGCATACCAAGCCATTGCCGCTGCATTTGAAGAAAAGATACGGTTCTGCTGCATGGAGTCACATCGAGCGGCAAAACGGAAATATACACACATTTAATATCCGACGCATTAAAGGCCGGCAAGCAAGCGCTTTATTTAGTACCCGAAATTGCACTTACCCCCAATTGACACATCGGTTGCAAAACATTTTCGGAGAAAAATTGCTAATATACCATTCAAAATTTTCCGACAACGAGCGTGTCGACATTTGGAAAAAAACTGCTCGACACCGACGAGCCATGCGTAATCATCGGCGTGCGTTCTTCGGTGTTTCTTCCATTTAACAATCTTGGGCTAATCATCATTGACGAAGAGCATGAAAGCAGCTACAAGCAACAAGATCCCGCGCCTCGCTACAATGCTCGCAATGCAGCACTGATGCTTGCTTCCATGCATAACGCAAAAACGCTTTTAGGCTCTGCGACACCTTCCATCGAGTCCTACCATAATGCCATGACTGGCAAATATGGACTTGTGACGCTTGCCGTCAGGCACGAAGGCATCGAATTGCCGCAAGTGAAAGTTATCGACACCACGCTCGCTCGAAAAAAAGGCGTGAAATGCAAGGCTCTTTTTCCACAAGCCTGCTCGATGAATGCCACGAAGCTCTCAATCGTGGCGAGCAAGCAATCATATTTCAAAATCGCAGAGGGTTCGCGCCTATTGTCCGTTGCAAAAGAATGCGCATGGGTCCCTAAATGCGAAAAATTGTGATGTTTCGCTGACCTACCACAAACGTCAAAATTTACTTTCATGCCATTATTGCGGCTTCACGATGCCGCTTCCCGTCGTTGTCCTGCGTGCGGACAACCGTCGATAAGTTGTCGGCTACGGGACAGAACGAATCGAAGACGATATCGAGCATTTCTTCCCTTCCGCCAAAATCGCTCGAATGGACCTCGACACTACTCGCGGAAAGGACAGCCATGAAAAATCATCGACGATTTTTCAAATCGGCGCACGCAAATACTTGTCGGCACTCAAATGGTAACCAAAGGTTTGGACTTTGACGGCGTTAGCGTTGTCGGCATCGTCAATGCCGACAATATGATTAACTTCCTGACTTTCGCGCTCATGAAAGAGCTTTCGACATGATCGAACAAGTTGCCGGACGTGCCGGCCGGAAGCACAAACAAGGCATCGTATGCATTCAAACATCTGAGCCTCGGCATCCCATCATCCAATATGCCGTGGCACACGATTATTTAGGTTTTATCAAAAACGAATTGGAAGAACGCCGCCACTTCGGTTATCCCCCGTTCACGCGCATTATCAACATTTATATCAAGCATCGCGACGACAATTCATTGACAGAAATGTCCGTGCGTTTCAGCAACATGCTCCGCGAGGTGTTTGGACGGCGGGTCCTCGGTCCGAAACCCGGTCGTTGCCCGTATTCAACGGCTTTATATCCGCCAAATTGTATTAAAAATGGAAACATCGGCATCCATGCCGAAAGTGAAACAGATTCTACGCACAATCTACGAGCAATCGCTCTCCGATCCTCGCATGAAAAGTGCAATCGTTTACTATGATGTCGACCCTGTCTAATCGATGAATTGTCAAATAATTGCGCGGATAATATGCCCGAGATGGTTCAAAGTCAACCGATATTTTAGAAATCGGTATACATAAGGTATGCGAGCAATATCGTCGATGGTTTTAATATACTTTATAAGGCGAAATGCCACATGCTCGTCCACGCGGCGCAATTCCGCTGCCGATATGGGATCGGATGGTTCTTCCACCCATACAGGCAAATATGGCTCCCACTTCTCATAATGCAATTTCAGCGTATCACGCAGCCATGCTTCTCCAAAATTGCCCGATGAGTAATGCAGCACCTTTATGTTGCCACAAACATAATTCTTATATTTCTGCCCGACAGAAAGCGATATGTCGATGTCGTAACAATGGAATCCTGTCAACAGTTTCTCGTCAAATGGAAATTCTTCCCATACCTCACGCCGCATAAACAAGGCAAAACCATCAAGCACGACCACTTGTCGAAAATCAACGTCATGCGGCAGGTTCCGCCGATGGTGCGAGATCACGCCATTTTTGTTCATTTGGCTATAATATTCCACATTCCACGACTTGTCTTGCACCCATCCGGAAGGTGTCCGCACCTTTGCCCTGCTTCCGGCAAATCCTATTACGCCACAATCCGGTTGGCTGATACAAGGAAGTATTCTTTCAAACCAGTCCTGCGCTTGAAATTCTACATCCCCATGAACGAAGAGCAGACAAGGATACTTTGCTCGACGTGCCCCTTCATTGTAAATCGAAGTAATCGAACCCTTTCTCTCTGAATTGTCGATTGCTATAATTTCATATTTTCACACCGTCGCCGATCGTTTCGGCTACATTTCTCTGAATGTTCGACAATCGCTGCTTGTCTACTGAACATATAATAATCGACAACATATTAATGCTACTTTTTAATAACTCCAAAAAACGCTCCACAAAATTATTCCATGTCATTTCAGCAACTGCCGCATGAGCAGCATCTGCCTGCTTCTCAAAATCAGAAGAAGTCAACATTGCTCGAATTTTTCTTCCAATAATTCGACCCCGTCTTCCGAATCATGGTACATGCCAAATGGCAAATCTTCGCCAAAGGTATTGACAAATTCGCCATACGGCTCTACTATAACCGGAGTATAAAAATACATTGCTTCCACGCTTGCCGAAAACGCGCCCCATTTTGGTGTCGTATTTATAAACAATCTGCACCGTTTCAACAAATCATAATAAACTTGCTTTGCTTGGGGATTTCCTTTATCCAAAATCTTGTCGAAGCCGTGCAAATGAATGCAACAATTCTTCTGCGCCCCGCAAATAATGTTTCTTCCCAACAAAAAGAATTTCTTTTTCCTTTTTTTTCCGTTGCAACGCCATTGCCCTATCCGGCTCTTCCAACGCGTTGACAACATTGCCAATATAAAATATATTTGGATTCTGATACACATTGCGCATGTCTGCGGCTATGCCCGGAAACAAACATACCACACAATCGGCCGATTCGATGCAACGACGTTGACGATCTATGTATTTTCGTTCATGCCAGGGCAACGAATTAATGTCTGCTCCTTTAAAAATACGCGTTTCGTAATCTATTGTCCAATCCGAAAACAGCACAACCGGCTTTTTAGACCATCTCTTAGTCGTGAAATTATAGCACAAAAATAAATTAATGTCGCTATTCGGATATGTTTTGAGTGCTTTTCAATGCGCCGCTCAATAATCCAAAAAATAAATGCCTGTTCGCCGATATGTATAAAATTTATTGCGGAATATGCCTTTGGCAAAATACATTCCACAATTTATAGAACAGCTTATGCGCCAAATTTGATGACGGATGCAAATTCACGCGGTTCACCTTTACGCCGTGGGCTTCCAATGCTCGCGTAAAAAAATAAGGCACATTCGACCACGTGCGAATTTGAGAAGAATCTCCTTGTTCGCAGAACACCGTAATTTCCTTCAATTCTGACAATCCTGTTGCACTCATTGTTTCTTGAGATAATGATCAGCATGAGGAGCCAATCTGTTCCACACTTCTTCCACTGTGACAAGTGCAAATCGCTCTGCATAATCGGCTTTTTTGTCAAGCAACCGAGAGGATTCAATATCGGCAACTTCTATGCCTTGATGCATGCCTCCATTGGATGGAAGCCATACTGTTTTGCTTATATGCGGCGGATAAATGGCAAACGACGGCACTCCCAATGCTTGTGCCAAATGGCGGGGACCGCCTTCATTGCCAAAAAAGAAATCGCAATTGGCGAGCATTGCTTTCAACTGTGGCAATCCTTTGGCCTCCACGCCGAATGCGATATGGGAATCGCAATCCATTTCATTATAAAGCATTTCCACATACCGCCGCTCTTCATCGCCGCCATAGTTGAATATCAAGCAGGCATCGTAACGCTCGATTATCAAACGCAACACGGCTTTCATGCGCTCTTTATCCCATACTTTCCATGGAATCCGCGTAGCCACGGCGCAAAAACACTACCGGTCGATTGAAATCCACGCCATTTCGCTCCATATAAGAGCGAAACGCCATCTTCTCAGTTTCCGAAACGGGCATTGAGAAATCTCGGCATTCGTGAATCGGCTTAATTTTTTGTAGCGGCCGTGCAAGCATCAAATCCTGCACCACCATGTCAATGTTTTCGATATTTTC
>VOFD01001728.1_pt1 | contig 29113 bp, 19 predicted proteins | sample 5384101 | NCBI WGS metagenome assembly VOFD01 (sample SAMN12384723, study PRJNA508395) | human gut metagenome | isolation source: healthy gut C | host: Homo sapiens
CGCATCAATGCCGAGGGTACGGGGCAGTTCGAACGCACGCTGATCGTGGCCGACGAGGGGGCCTACGTGAGCTACCTCGAAGGGTGCACCGCGCCCCAGCGCGACGAGAACCAGCTGCACGCCGCGGTGGTGGAGATCGTCGTCGAGCGGGATGCAGAGGTGAAATACTCCACCGTTCAGAACTGGTATCCGGGCGACAAGGAGGGGCGCGGCGGCATCTACAACTTCGTCACCAAGCGCGGACTGTGCCGCCAGAACGCCCGCCTGTCGTGGACGCAGGTCGAGACCGGCTCGGCGATCACGTGGAAATATCCCAGCTGCGTGCTGCTGGGCGACAATTCGGTCGGCGAGTTCTACTCGGTGGCGATGACCAACAATTTCCAGCAGGCCGACACCGGTACCAAGATGATCCATATCGGCCGCAACACCCGCAGCCGCATCGTCTCGAAGGGTATTTCGGCCGGCCGGAGCGAGAACTCCTACCGCGGGCTGGTCAAGGTGGCGCGCAGCGCGGAGGGGGCGCGCAACTATTCGCAGTGCGACTCGCTGCTGATCGGCTCCGCATGCGGGGCGCATACCTTTCCCGAGATTGCGTGCAGCAACCGCACGGCGATCGTCGAGCACGAGGCCACGACTTCGAAGATCTCCGACGAACAGCTTTTCTATTGCAACCAGCGCGGCCTGTCGACCGAGGACGCCGTGGGACTGATCGTGAACGGATTCGCCAAAGAGGTGATGGCCAAGCTGCCGATGGAATTCGCTGTCGAGGCCCAGAAATTATTATCTATCAGCCTTGAAGGTTCGGTAGGTTAAAGTAGAATTTAAACAGACGAAATATGCTTTCCGTAAAGAATTTACACGCTTCGGTCGACGGCAAGGAGATCCTGCGGGGCATCGACCTCGACGTGAAGGCCGGCGAGGTACATGCGATCATGGGGCCCAACGGTTCGGGCAAGAGCACGCTGGCGTCGGTACTGGCCGGAAACGAGAAGTTCACCGTGACGGCAGGATCGGCGACTTTTCAGGGGCACGACCTGCTGGCGATGTCGATCGAGGATCGGGCGCGGCTGGGGTTGTTCCTCGGCTTCCAGTATCCGGTCGAGATTCCCGGCGTGTCGATGGCCAATTTTATGAAGATGGCCGTTCAGGAACAACGTAAATATCGTGGTGAAGAGCCTCTTACGGCCTCTCAATTCCTGCGCTTGATGAAGGAGAAGAGCGCCGTCGTGGAGCTCGATCCGAAGCTGATGTCGCGCTCGGTGAACGAAGGTTTTTCGGGCGGCGAGAAGAAGAAGAACGAGATCTTTCAGATGGCGGTGCTCGCGCCGAAGCTGGCCATTCTCGACGAGACCGATTCGGGGCTGGACATCGATGCACTGCGCATCGTCGCCACGGGTGTGACGAAGCTCCGCACGTCCGAAAACGCTACGGTGGTCATCACGCACTACCAGCGTCTGCTGGACTATATCGTTCCCGACTACGTGCATGTGCTCTACAAGGGGCGCATCATCCATTCGGGCGACAAGTCGCTGGCGCTCAAACTCGAAAAGGAGGGCTACGACTGGCTTATCAACGATTACAGGGAGGCGTGATGGAGCGGTTGGATTGGATCGAAGGCGAGGGGTTCGAGGCGTTGCGCGGCCAACGCGCTGCGCTGGTCGACGGACCGGTCTATACGTTGCTCGACCCGACGGAATATGCCGTCGCGGTGGGTGAGGGCGATCGGGCACGGTTGGTCATCGTCCACACGAAACCTGAGTCGGCGACATTGAGCATCGATGTAGGTGAGAATGCGAAACTTTCTATCGTCGAGATGTTTATTGACGAGGCTTTCGTCGAATGCTCGATCCGTCAACAAGGCGGAAGCCTCTGCGAGGTGACGATGGCCGAGCTGACGAGTGCCAACGTGAGTTACCGCATCGATCTCGACGGTGCGTTCGCCCGCAGCGAACTGGACGGTCTGTTTCTGGCTGCGGACAAGGAGCATTGCGAGGTCGGCGTGCGGGTCAGTCACAACGTACCCGATTGCAGCAGCCGTTCGCTCGTCAAAGGCGTTGCGGGCGGCGAGGCGACCGGCGCCTTTCAAGGTTTGGTCTACGTGGCGCCCGGCGCGCAGCGTACCGACGCGCAGCAGACGAGCCGCAACGTCGAACTCTCGACCGGCGCGCGCATCGTCGCCAAGCCCCAGTTGGAGATCTATGCCGACGACGTGAAGTGTACGCACGGCGCCACAGTGGGGCAGATGGACGACGAGGCGATCCTCTACATGCGGCAGCGCGGCCTGAGCGAACAACAGGCACGGCGGTTGCAGATGGAGGGATTCGTCGCGGCGATCGCGGCGCATTGTGCCGTCGAACCGCTTTGCGAGGAACTTTATCGGAGGATCGTGACGAAACTCGAACGGATGTAGGAATGTTTGATGTTGAAAAGATACGTGCGGATTTTCCGCTGCTCTCGACCGAGGTATACGGCCGCCCGCTGGTCTACCTCGATAGCGGGGCTACGGCGCAGAAGCCTCGTTGCGTGATCGATACGGTCGATTACCTGCACCGGGAGTTGAACGCCAATATCCACCGCGGCGTACATCGTCTGGCCGAGGAGGCGACGGAGCGTTACGAAGCGGCGCGCGACCGTATCCGCGCCTTTATCGGCGCCGCGCACCGCGAGGAGGTGATCTTCACGGCGGGGGCGACGGCATCGCTCAACACGGTGGCCTACGCATGGGGCGATACGTTCCTGCGGGCGGGCGACAATATCGTCGTGAGCGAGATGGAGCACCATTCGAACCTCGTTCCGTGGCAGGCGGTCGCGTTGCGCAAGGGGGCCGAATTGCGGATGCTGCCCTTCGACGATGCGGGACGGTTGATGACCGAACGACTCGACGGACTGATCGACGGCCGCACGCGCATGGTAGCCGTCACGCAGGCATCCAACACGCTCGGCACACGGCCCGATCTGCGTCCGATCGTGGAGGCGGCGCACGCCGTGGGCGCATTGGTGTGCGTGGACGGATGCCAGGGCATCGTTCACGGCGGCGCGGATGTCGCGGCGCTGGGGTACGACTTCTATGCCTTTTCGGGACACAAGCTCTACGGCCCGACCGGTATCGGCGTGCTCTACGGGCGGCGCGAACTGCTCGATGCGATGCCTCCGTTCCTCTACGGCGGCGATATGGTGGATCGGGTGTCGTTCGGGGGGACGACCTATGCGCCGCTTCCGCTGAAATTCGAAGCGGGCACGGCCAATTTCGTCGGGGCGATCGGGCTGGGCGAGGCGATCCGTTACCTGGAACAGTTCGATCCGGCCGAGATAGAGGCTTACGAACGGGAGTTGCTGGGCTATGCCGCCGAACGGCTTTCGGCCGTCGACGGGTTGCGGATCTACGGCGCGACACCCGACAAATGCGCGATCGTGTCGTTCACGGTCGAGGGACGCACCCCTACGACGTGGGGATGATCCTCGACAAGCTGGGGATCGCCGTGCGCACGGGCCAGCATTGCGCCGAACCGGTGATGACCCATTACGGGGTGCCGGGCATGTGCCGGGCGTCGCTTGCGATGTACAACACGCGCGGGGAGATCGATGCGCTTGCAGCCGGCGTCGAACGTGCCGTGAGGATGTTGCGCTGAGCGCGAAAGAACCATTTCGTTAAGCCGAGTGCAGAGCCGAACGAAGTTCGGGCTGTGCCGAGGCGGGGAAATGGACGAAAAAAATTCAAGATAAATCTACTGCCTGAATTTATGTTTATCGTACTCGAAGGATTGGACGGAGCGGGCAAGTCGACCCAGATCCGCATGTTGAAGGAGCTTTTCGCACGGCGCGGCGTCGCGTGCCGTTACCTCCATTTCCCGCGTTTCGACGCGCCGGTTTTCGGCGATCTGATCGCCCGTTTCCTGCGCGGCGAACTGGGGACCGTCGAGGCGGTCGATCCCTATCTGGTGGCGCTGCTCTTCGCCGGCGACCGGGGCGATGCGGCGGCTGAGATCCGGCAGTGGCTCGCGTCGGGCGAAGCCGTGGTGCTGGACCGTTACGTCTATTCGAACGTGGCGTTCCAGTGCGCGAAACTCTCGTCGGAGGAGGAACGCCGTGCGCTCAAACGCTGGATTCTCGATACGGAGTACGGCTATTACCGGCTCCCGCGTCCCGACGTGTCGCTGTTTCTGGACGTTCCCTTTTCGTTCACCGAGCGCAAACTGACGCAGGCGCGCGAGGGCGGCGACCGCGATTACCTGCAAGGGGCGCACGACATCCACGAGGCGTCGCTCGATCTGCAACAGCGCGTGCGCGGGGTTTACCTCGATGCCGCGCGCGAGGATGCGGCGTTCCGCGTCGTCGACTGCTGCGCGCCGGACGGCTCGATGGAGACGCCCGAACGGATCTTTTCGAAAATCGAAGCGGCGCTCGCCCCGCTCCTAAACGCTGCCGCCGATGCGTAACAGGGCTTTCAAATGGTTGTCCCATACCTGCCGGATCGTGCTGGGCGTGACCTTCATCTTTTCGGGATTCGTCAAGACCGTCGATCCGTGGGGTACGGCGATCAAGATACAGGAGTACCTTTCGATCTACGGGCTGGAATCGCTGAGCGGTCTGCGTTTCGGCTTTTCGATCTGGCTGTGCGGCGCCGAGCTGATGATGGGGCTCATGCTGCTTTTCAAGGTGCGCATCCGGCTGATCTCGATTTTCGCGCTGGCTTCGATGATCTTCTTCACGGTGCTGACCTTCCTGAGCGCCACGTGGCTGCCGGTCGAGGACTGCGGCTGTTTCGGCGATGCCGTCAAGCTCACGCCGTGGGAGACGTTCGCCAAAAATCTGGTGTTGCTGCCGCTGTCGGTCGTCGTCTGGTGGCGCTACCGCCGCGACCGTATCTTCGCCTTCTCGAAGGCGGAGGTGGGATGCACCGTGCTCTTCTTCTCCTTGGCCATGGGGCTGGGCATCTACTGCTATGCGCATCTGCCGCTGATCGATTTCAGACCCTTCAAGGTGGGGGTGAATATCTACGAGGCGATGAACGCCTATTCGGCGGACCCCGGGCCGCAGGCGGGGAAGACGGTGCTGATCTATCGCGACCGGCAGACGGGGCGTCTGCACGAATTTTCGCTCGACGATACCGAGTGGCAGGATGCCGGGCGTTGGGAGTGGGTCGATACCCGTACCGAAGAGCTCGACGAGCCGAAGGTCGATCCCACGCTCTCGGAGTTCTCGTTGCGCGATGCCGAAGGCGACGCCACCGAGTCGTTGCTGACTCGCCCTGGGCGGGTCTACATGCTCTGTATCACCGATTCCGAGGGGTTGGACGCTCCCTGTGAACGCCGCTTTCGCGGCGTGGTGGAGCGAGCTGCGGCCGAAGGGGCTCTGGCGGTCTGCCTCACGCCCGAACGGCTCCGCGGCGTGACCTATCGTTCGTTCGCCGGAAGTGCGGCCGTGCGCTGTTATAATATCGACGCGACGACGCTCAAAACCATGTTGCGCGCCTTCAACGGAATGGTCGTGCTCGACGACGGCACGATCGTGGAGAAACGCAACTGCCGCGACATCCGTTGACGGCGTGTACTGAAATACGATTGCGGGGCCGGCATATTTTGCCGGCCCCGCTCTGTTTTCGAGCTGTTTCCGTTAGGGATTCTCTGCAAAGAAGCTTATTTTGACTTCGCCGAAGATACTCCTGCTCGGCAAATCGCAAACGTGTTTGCATTTGCTCTCACTTATTCGTATCTTTGGCTGACGCCGAAGATACTCCCGCTCGGCAATGTTCAAATAAATTTGACATTGCCCTCGCTTATTCGTATCTTTGTCCTATTGTTTTATCCGGCGGAGCCTCGCCGGCCGGTGCCGGCGGAAGGGGATGCCGTTCAATGAAATCGAACGATGCGTAAAGGAGTGATAGTGTTGATCGCGGCGCTGGGCTGCCTCTGGTGCGGGGCGGATGCGTCGGTGCTGACGTCCGGCGGCCGGACCCATTTCGATCGGGGGCGCGAGCTCTATGCATTGGGGCGCTGGGCCGATGCCAGGGAGGAGTTCGCCGCAGTCTGCGGTGCGGTTCCGCAGACGGAATCGTCGCTGTGTGTCGAGGCCGACTATTACATGGCGATGTGCGCCATGGAGTTGAAAGAGGCGGGGGCCGAGGCGCGGCTCGCCGAGTTCCTGCGGCGGAATCCCGAATCGGTCCATGTCAACGACGTGGAATTCGCCCTCGCGTCGCTTCTGTGTACGGCGGGGCGTTACGACGAGGCGCAGCGGGCTTTCGGCAAGGTCGACTACGCAACCTTGTCGCCCGAACACCGCCAGCAGTACGACATCCGCATGGGGTACATCCGTTTCCAGCAGGGCGATTACGACGATGCGCTGCGCTATTTCCGCCGCATCCCCTCGCCGAGCGAATATTCGGATCATGCGCTCTACTACATCTCCTATATCGCCTATGTTAGGGGCGACAACGCCATGGCCAGAGCCGGATTTACGGAGTTGAGCCGTTCGGCGGCCTACGGCGCCGTGGCGCCGTTCTATCTGTTGCAGATCGAGTTCAACGAGGGTAATTACCGCTATGTGGTCACGACGGGCGGCTCGCTCATCGACCGTGCGGCGGGCGAACGCCGCACCGAGTTGGAGCGTATCGTGGCCGAGGGGTGGTTTCATCTGGGCGATTACGGGCGTACGGAGGAGTTCCTCGACGCCTATCGGCGCAGCGGCGGTGAGATGGGGCGCAACGAAAACTACCTGCTGGGTTACAGTCTCTATCGGCAGGCGCGTTACGACGAGGCGCGGCCCTGTTTGCAGCAGGTCTGCGGAGCGGACGACGCGCTGACGCAGAACGCCTCCTATCATCTGGCCGACTGCTATCTGCGCGGCGGCGACAAGCAGCGCGCCATGCAGTCGTTCGCCATGGCGGCCAACGAGGCGTTCGACGCCGCGATCGCCGAGGACGCTCTGTTCAACTACGGCAAGTTGCAGTACGAACTGGGCGGCGGCCTCTTCAACGAGGCGATCCACGTGCTGAACCGTTACATCGCGCAGTATCCGACGTCGGAACGCGCCGTGCAGGCGCGTGAGCTGCTGATCGCCGCCTACTACAATTCGCGCAATTACGAAGCGGCCTACACGGCGCTCAAACACTATCCTTCGCCCGACGGCAACCTGCGTGCGGCGTTGCAGAAAATCGCCTACTTCCGCGGACTGGAAGCCTATTCGCGCGGCGATCTGGACGGCGCGGCGCAAAGCCTCTCGGAGTCGGCCGCGATCAACGTCAGCCCCAAGTACGGGGCGCTGGCCCGGTTCTGGCTGGGCGAGATCGCCTTCGCACGCGGCGACTACGCCGAGGCCGAACGCCGCTACAAGGAGTATCTGCACCGTGCGCCTCGCACCGAGGACGAATACGCCAAGGCGCATTACAACTTGGGTTATTGCTATTTCGATCGGGGCGACATGTCGAACGCCTATGCCTCGTTCGCTCGGTTCAACCAGCTCTATTCCGCGGCCGACCGTTATAAGGCCGATGCGCTCAACCGCGAGGCCGATGCACGTTACTCGCTGCGGCAGTTCTCCGCAGCGCTGGCGACCTACGAAAAGGCGGCGGCCGTCGGCACGAACGAGAAATATTACGCCGATTTCCAGCGTGCCGTGACGCTGGGCATTCTCGACCGCGGGCCGCAGAAGATCGAGGCACTCCAACGAATCATCGCCGCCGACCGGGGCGACTACGTCGACGACGCCACCTACGAACTGGGACGCACCTACATCGCGTCGGAGCGCTACGACGACGGTGCGAAGGTGTTGTCGAAGTTCGTCGAGGAGAATCCCCATTCGCCCTTCTTCACGCCGGCGCTCTCCGATCTGGGATTGGCTTACCTCAATCTGGGTCAGCCGGAACTGTCGCGCCGCTGCTACGAGCGCGTCGTCGAGTCGGCGCCCGGTTCGGCCACGGCGCGCGACGCCTTGCAGGGCATCCGCGAGATCTACGTGGCCGACGGCAATGTCGACGGCTACTTCGCCTACGCCGAGAAGGCCGGCGTGGAGTGTGATACGAGCGTCATGGCGCGCGATTCGCTGTCGTTCGCCGCAGCGCGCAAGATCTACCTTTCGGGCGATACCGCTACCGCCGAGAAGTCGTTGAGAAGCTACCTGCGGAACTATCCGAAGGGGTATTATACCGACGATGCGCTCTTCTATCTGAGCGATTGCCATCTTAAAGCGAAACAGACCGATGCGGCGATCGAGACGCTGAGCGAGCTGGCCGCCCGCCCGACCAACCAGTACTCGGCCAGGACGCTCGGTACGCTGTCGAAGCTGACCTCCGAGGCAGGCCGTCACGCCGAAGCTGCGAAGGCCTACCGTGCGTTGTACGACGTCGTGCAGACCGCCGACGAGCGGGCCGCCGCTGCGACGGGTTACTTCCGCTCGGTGGAGGCCGGAGGCGACGATGCGGCGACGCTGGCCGCCGCCGCGGAGGTGGAGGCGCTGCCCGATGCCGGCACGACGGCGCAGCGCGAGGCGAAATTCGCCCGTGCGACGATCCTGCGGCGCGGAGGGAAGCAGGCCGAGGCGCTGCCGCTCTACCGCGAGCTGAGCCGTGAGGTCAGGACGGCCGAGGGTGCCGAGTCGGCCTACCGCGTGATCGAGGCGACGCTGGGCGGAGGCGATGCGGCCGCGGCGGAGACGCTGATCTTCGCCTTCGCGGAGAAGGGTTCGCCCCATGCCTACTGGGTGGCGAAAGCCTATATCGCCCTGGGCGACATCTACGCCGGACGCGACGACTCGTTCCAGGCGCGAGCTACCTATCAGAGCATTGTCGACGGATATTCGCCGGCCGACGACGGCATCGTCGCCGAGGCGAAGGCGCGGATCGAAAAATTGAAGAAATAGCCATGAAAAGAGTTCTTATCCTCTCTGCCGCCGTGCTGTTTTGCGGTGTGCCGCTGCGGGCGCAGGTCACCAAGCAGGTCGAGGTGACCAAGGTCTACGTTCCCGAGGTGTCGAAGGCCGTCAAGCTGCCCATCGTGCCTGATATGACCGACACGGTGCGTCTGCGGCCCGAAATCGACTATACCGTCACGCCGTCGGCGCTGGCGACCAATCTCTCGACCGAGCCGTTCCGTCCGGCGTCGGTGACCTACTGGGAGTTCAACCGTCCGCGGCCGCTCTATCTGAAAGTCGGCGCCGGAGCGCCGCTCAACTCGGTGCTCGATCTCTATGCCTCGACGCAGAATCCCGGTACGGGCTACGCCGTCGGCTACCTCAATCACACCGGCGACTGGGCCGAGATCCGCAACGATTTCGGCGTGCGCCCTGTCTCGTGGCGGATGCACAACCGCATGGGCGCCGCGGCGGGCAAGTACCTCGGCCGCCGTCTGCTCGAAGGCAAACTCGACCTGACGAACCGCGTCTACCATAATTATGGGTTCGACGGGGCGGAGGCGTTGTGTACTCGTTACGGGAACGACGGTGCGGCGTCTTATTATCCCTTCACCAAGGTGTCCAACGATCGGCAGCATTACGACGACGCCATGCTCCATGTGCGCATCGGCGACGATTTCACCGACCTGAGCCGCTTCAACTTCAACGTCGAACTGCGCGGCGGATATTTTCTGAACGTATTGCAGATGCAGCCGGTTTACTATGACTGGGGAGTCGATCGAGACCGTTATCATGAATTGTCGGGCGGCGGCGGTATCCGATTGGCCAGGGCGTTCGGTCTGCACGAGTTCGAGTTCAAAGCCGATTTCGACGGTGCATGGCGCAATATGCTCGGTTACGGTTCGACACAGTTGCTTTTCGGACTGCATTACGCCTACCGGCACGATAAACTCCGCTGGTCTGTCGGGTTGGATTATGTGCGCGACGGAGCGGAGCAGGAGAAGATCGTCGGAAGCGATCTCTCCGATCCTCACGCGGTGTACAAGGAATCGCAGACCGAACATGAGAACCGGTTCCTCCCTGCCGCTTCGATCGCCTACGATCCGGCCGACGGCAAGTTCATGCTTTATGCCGAGTTGACCGGCAAGGTGCGCCGCAACGATATGCGGACGCTGAGCCGGTTGAATCCCTATGTCAATCCGGCGTCGATCGTCCCCAATACCGAGGAGCATCGCGTGGCGGGCGGTATCAAGGGTGCAGCGGGACACGGCCGCTTCTCCTATAATCTCTATGTCGGTTATACGCACGAAAAGAATGCATTGCAGTGGGTTGCCCGTTTCATCCCGAATAACGTTCGCGACGAACGGGCCGATGTCGGTTATATGTCGTTTTACATCCCCTATACGATGACCTTGAAGGATCTTTCGCTCAATGCCGAATTCGCATGGCGGCCGTCGAGCCGCTTTACGTTCGACGGTGAGCTGCATATGCATTCGTTCAAGGGGGCGGAGGATGTCTACTACAATAATAATCAGCCCTATACGCTGGCATACGGTCGTCCGCAACTGACGGCGCGTCTGCGCGGCGAGTATCGTGCACGTAAGGTGTCGTTGGAGGTGGAGGCGCAGATGCAGAGCGTGCGCCATTGGACGACTTATACATCCGTCAACGAGAAACCCTCGGAGCCGGATTCGGATTCAGGGTTGAACCTCGGTCGTCGCGTTATCGGCCTCTACGATTTCAAAGTCCCCGTCACGGTCGACCTTGCGGCGCGGTTCAACTGGTTCCTTTCGCGCAAGGTGACGCTCTTCGCCGAGGGTCGCAACCTCTGCGATGCGAAGCTCTACGACTGGGCCTATTACCGCGATTACGGCGTGGGCTTTACCGCCGGCGTGAAGTTGCAGTTCTGAGCGGCGGCGGTGCCTGCACGGGGCCGGAGAGGGCGTAAAACCGGCGGTGACGTTTGGCAGCGGGCGGTTTCCCGGATACCCCGACGGTCTGCGTTGCGATTCGGGGCGGCAATCGGCGACGGAACGTCCGCAAGGACAGGAGTGCCGTTTGCCGGACAGCGGTTGTCTTTTGGATATGAAAATCCCGCATGGACGATTCCATGCGGGATTTTCGATCGATTCGCCGGAAGGATTTACTTCGTGAAGTAGCCTTCGGCCGGCGTCGGGTCGGCCGAAACTTTCACGCCGTCGATGCAGGCGTTTCCGCCGACTTCGCCCATGTAGGGCAGTTTGGTCCACGTTGCCGACATGTAGGTGTTGTGGCCGTCGGCATCGGCGATGGTGCAGGAGCCGCCGACGGTACATTTTTCCAAATTGACGTTGTTCACATCGCCGGCGAAGGGTGCCGAGCTGTAACAATAATGACCGGTCTCGGGATAGTATGCGGCATAGTTCGGGTCGTCTCCCCCAGCAATACTGGTCTTTATGCGTGATCGAGATATTCTCGACGCTGCAATTTCGGATCGTATTGTAGCCCGCCGCAGGCTTCTGGGGCTGAATCGTACCCATGAAACCGCCGATGGCGTATCCTGCCGTGAGCGTAGCGTCCTTTACCGAACAGTTCTCGACCGTCGCCGTCGCATTCTGCCGCGAGGTATTCGTCCATACGCCGACCAGCCCGCCTATGCGATACATGCCCGGGGCGTGGATCGTCACGTTTTCGACATGGCAGTCCGAGACATTGGTATCGCCGCCCATGCAGCCGACCAGCGCTCCGACCCATTTTCCCTGAATCTCGGCATCGTCGTTCAATGGGATCGCTACGTTTTTCAGCGTCAGCTCCCTGATCGACGCCGCCTTGCCCAACGTCTTGCCGATGAATCCTTTGGCGTCGGCAACGATGTCGACGTTGAGGTTGGAGACGGTGTGGCCCGTTCCGTGGAATTCGCCGTAGAAGGCGCATTTGTCGACGCCGCTCAGTGTATAGGAGTGGTTCTGGCAGCCCATCGGTGTCCACGGCTTGTTGTTCAGGTCGATGTCGTTCATCAGGTAAACCTGTGCATAGCGCCCCTTGGCTTCGAGGTAGAGGTAATTGCCGCTGTTGATCTGGTCGGCGATCCACTTCAACTCGGCCGCTTCGTAAATGGGGTAGTCGCCGTCGGCATCAGCGGCCGGTGCGTAAACTGAGCTGCCGTCCCAGACCGTTGCCGGAAGCACTTTGGCCCCCTCTTTTCCCGATACGGTCACACCCGGATCGACGTTGACGACGTTGTCCGTCGAATTATCGTAGCAAACCATGAAGTTCAGGCGGGCGGGGTATTCCGTCGATCCGACTTCGATCAGCCGTGTGGAGCCTTTCAGCTCGACGGTGTTGTGCAGCGAGCGGATGTCGATGGAATACTGGTGGTTGGTCGCCGTCTGCGGTTTGTTGTAGGAGTAGATTTCGGAGTCGGCGACCGTCACCGTATTGCTGTGGGACGTTGCGACGGCACGATCCAGAACGACCGTGGCGAAGTCCTCCGTCGGGCCGCCGAAATAGTTGCGGCCCACGAGCGTCGAACGGTTGACGCGGAAGATGCATTTCTGGCCGTGGACGTTGAGGGCGGCGCGGCCGTCGAGCCGCGAGTCGTCGATCGCGACGTCGACCGGTTCGGTGATTCCGGCGATATTGATGCCGTAGAAGAATCCTTCGATGCAGGAGTTGTTCCGCAGGGCGATGTTCACCTTGCCGCCCGTCGAGCCGACGGAGATGCCGCGCGGATAATAGTTGCCGTCGGCCACGCGCGAGGTGAAATATTTGATTTCATCGGCCGTGTATTCGCGGTTTCCGATCGCCGTCTGCGACGTGCGTGCCTGCGTGTTGTCGAACGTGATGTAGGACGTGTCGCTCGTCGCACGGGTGTTGACGACGCTGACGGCACGGCAGTCGGTACCCAATGCGATGATTTCGGAGTTCGAAAGGGTTACGTCGGGATTTGCTCCGTCCAGGCAGTTTACGGCATAGGTTTTCGCTGCGTTGCAGACGAGTTTCACGCCGTCGAGCGTCAGTTTGACGTTATCGCCGGAGACCATTACGGGGTGCTCCTTTTCGGGCGATACGATCAGGTTGGCGATCGTCACGCTGGCTTCGACGCAGACCTGCTTGGTCGTCGTCCCTCCGCCGAAATCGAGCGTTCCGGCAGGTTTCTCGATCAGGATATGGTCGCAGCGGGTGTCGGCGAGCGTGCGTTCGACCTCATCCTGGGCGTCGATGCAGCGGATGATCTTGCCCGTCCCTTCATTGACGATCTCCCCGACGGTTCCGTAGATCTTGACGTTTCCTTTTTTGACGGTCAGCGTCTCGATGACCGTATTTTTGGCTACGATCAGCGTGTTTTCGGCCGTGGTGGCTTCGACGGCCGTATAGGAGCCTTCGAGCGAAACGGTCAGGTTGGGCGTGTCGACGATCAGCGAAGCCGTGGTCTCCATCTCCACCGAGAGCGTCTCGGGAAGCTCCTTGTCCGAAGTCGTCTTCTCCGAGATCGTCAGGTCGGTCGAAACGGGTTGTTCGATCTCGACCGACGTGGAGGTTCCGTGTCCGAACGCATTGGGAATTTCGAGGGTCGAAGGTGCCGTCAGGTCGGTCGTGGAGGTGATTGTCACTCCCGACGTTCCCTTAGACAACGCTTCGTTGGCTTCCTCGATCGAAGTGACGGGAACCGAATAGGTGAACGCTTTGACCGTTACGAGCTTGTTGGGGCGTGTCGTGAGCGGTGAGGCGTACTCTTTGACCATCGGTTCGGCGTTGTCGTCGGTGTATACCTTTACGGTGATACCCTTCGTGAACTCGACGCCGGCCGGCAGCACGAAATAAAACTCTGTCGCCGAGGCGTCGTTCAGCGCAACCGGTTCGGAGCAGGTGAGCGTAAGCGTCGTCTCCGTACCGGAGAACTTCATTTCGGGGGTCTCTCCGACGAAATCGATCGTGTAATCGCCGGCCAGCGCTTCGCCGTTGTTGCCGGTCAGTTCGATTTTCGTCACGTTCTTCTGCCCCGTCACCTGGAATTTGAGTACGGTGCCTATCGTGCGGAATGCCAGACGGCTGTAATCGGCGCCCGACGTGGCCATCGGGCAGAGTTCGGTGGCGAAGCTTTTTCGTAACAAAGGTCTGCACAGCGGGGATCGAGAGTCCCGATACGACGCTGCCTTCCAGCACCGCATGGGCGGAATAGGGATAGTAGGCGTAGAATACCTCGGCCTCGGAACCCGAGGGATCGGTCGGATCGCCCGTGAAATCGGCCGAAGTGGTGCCGCCGGCCGTCGTCGTGAAGGGTGCGTTGACGAACTTCGTACCGCAGAACAGTCCGAGGCGGTCGTTCGATTTCCAGAGGACGTCGTTGCCGGAGAGTTCGGTTCGGGTTTCGTTGATGGATGCGGTCAGTTTGACGGAACCTTGTACGGAAGGTGCGGAGTCGGTCGTCGCGTCTTCCGAACATTGGGTAAAGGAGAGCAGCAGAGTCGCGGCTCCCAGAAATTGGACGAATCTTTTCATGACGGGAAACTTTTTTCGGTTACTCGTAAGATTCGTCTTCGAGCGGCGCGTTGGAGTTGGGTTCCGTGGCCGCGAATCCTTTTTCAATCGATACGGTTGCGATTGTCAGCTCCGGGGCTTCGTAATTTCCCCCCCCCTGCTGAAACGGGGTTTTGTAATTATTAGTAGTCATGTGTGTAGAAATTAAAGTGTTGTATACGACTGCGAAGTTACTGAAAAAGTCGTTTCGTTCGCTCCGAATTTCGACTTTTTTCTTGTCGAATGCTTCGAAAACCGTACTGATTGTTAAAAATCTATGGGGATGAACGGTCTTCTCGGCCGAAAAACGAAAAAACCGGAAGCTGGAAAGCTTCCGGTTCGGTTGACAGCGGACGTCGGGAGTTACAGCTCCTCGATGTCCTTGTAGCTGCTGACGAGCAGCTGGTAGGTGATGAACCCGCCCGTGCGGGACGAGTATTTCGTGTAAATGGCCGTAATGTTCACCATGGCGTTGTCGGCGGGCAGCTCTTTGAGGGCGAACCGTGCATAGCCGCTGACGCGGACGACGTAGCTGCCCGATTCGAGCGACGTGGGCGTCGTCTCGTAGGTGAAGAGCGACGAGCCGTAGTACTTGGTGTTGTCGTAATTGTAGGCCCACGTGATCGGCAGCCCCTCGTCCTGGTAGTACTTGTTGGTGTAGACGCCGTTGACGTTTTCCAGATAGTTGGGGTAGGTGTTGCTGTCGACGGTCGTATAGCTGCTGCGAAGCCCCTCGAAACGGATCAGACAGCCTTGCAGAGCCTCTCGTTGCTCTGCCGTGCCAAGAACGGTTTTGTAGTTCTCTTTATTCACGACCGTGACGTCGGCCTCCGTGATCGTGTCGAGTTCGCCGCGGTAGACGTACTGCTGAACCATCTCCGTGGTGGGGATGTTCGAGTTGCCCGAAGCCGAGAAATCGTGCTCGCTTGAGTGTCGTTGGGGAAGGTGCCGTCCGGTTCGAGCGCGGGCGCGGCACCCAGACTCAGCATATAGCGGTAGCTGGCCAGCGAAAGCCCCTGCGCCTTGACGTAGACGATCTGTCCCAGCGGATAGTTGACGTAGTTGTCGTTCATGAGGCGCAGCTCGATGGCCTGTTCGCCGTCGTAGATGTAGAGCGACTTGTAGACGTTGCCCTCGGCGTCGGACGAGATGACCTTGCCCTTGATGACGACGTCGTCCTCGATCACCACTCGGCGGCCGAGACCGTTGGCGTCATGGCCCCATTTCTCGTAGAATTTCGCTTTCAGGTCCTTGATCGAAATGATCTCGGCGCCCGTCTCCGTGAAGTCCTTGTCCGTGTAGACCTTTGCCGGCGCCGGATTGTCGAAATCGTTGTAGCAACCGGCCAGAACGATTCCGACGGCGAGCGTCAGGGCTATTTTCAGGATGTTGTTCATAATTCTTGCTCTTTAATTCGTTTGTTTTTCATGTCCCATTTCCCGCCTCGGCATATCCCGGACTTCGTTCGGCTCTGCGCTCGGCTTGACGAAATGGTCAGCCGTTAGAAACGGAAATATACGTTCAGGTAATAGGTCGTCCCGAACATGTAGAAATATTTCGGATCGAACCGTTCGTAGGAGGTCACCAGACTGGTGTTCGACTCGTCGGCCTTGATCTTGTTCAGACGCATCTGCTCGTAGCCGCCCGTCTTGATATCCTGGTTGTTGAGGATGTTCTTCACTTCGAGGCTGAAACCGAGCGTGTAGTTGCGCTTGATGTACCAGTTCTTGCCGAGGCTGGCGTTGAGCACGAAGGCCGAGTCAAATTTCTCCTGTGCGCGCATCGTGCGGATCATCTCGGCAGTCTCGGCGTTGGTCGCTCCGGCGCGCAGTACCTCGTCGGTGCGGAACAGCGGGTTCATCGACAGGTAGTTGTTGTCGTAGAAATTCAGATCGGCCGATGCGAACCAGTTGTTGTCGCTGCGGTACGACAGGCCGACGTTGACGGCCGTCTGCGGCGTGCTCTCCACGCGCATGTCCTTCCAGTAGACGATGCTGCTGTCGACGTCCGAGAGGATTTTCGAACTGTTGTCGGCCAGCTGTACGAACGTGGGGTTCGAGTCGTAGGTGTACTGCCCGACGCTTACCGCCCCGTTCAGGCTGAGACCCATGTAGAGCGGAACGGTCATACCGAATTCCAGACCGAAGAACTTCTTGTCGATGCCGCTGATGGCGAAGTTGACGAACGTCGATTGCAGGTCGTCGTAGTAGGAGATGATGTCGGTCTGGTCGTGGATCATGGTGTAGTAACCCGACAGACGCGCCTTGATGCCGCGGTAGCTGAGGTTGTACGATGCGTCGACGCCCCAGATTTTCTCGGCTTTGAGACCCGGCGTCACCTCGTTGCGCGTGCGCGGCGAGATGAAGGCGTTCTGGAACGTCGGGGCGTTCTGCAATGCTGCGGCGTTGAACTCGACCGAATGCGCCGCTGAGAAGCGGTAGGCGAGGTTCAGCTTAGCCTGATAGGTGAAGTAGTCGAGCGCCTCGGAGTTGCCGAACGAGTTGGCGGGGTAGGTTCCCTTCCGATAGCGGCCGTCGCGCCACATCGTCACCTGGCCCACTTCGCCGCCGATCGTACCGTCGAGTCCGGCGATGTTGAAGTTGTACATCGCCCACAGTTTGGCCTGACGGACGTTGGCGTAGTAGTCGTAACCGAACTTGTCGCCCTCCTCCACGCGGCGGGCGTGGCCGTGCTCGTAGTAGTAGTGGAGGTCGTTCTGCTTCTCTTCCTCACCCACGAAGTCGCGCTCGGCGAACTTGTCGATGTCCACCCAGTAGTCGCCGCCCAGCAGGTCTTTCACCTTGTCGTAGTATTCAGTGCGGTTCCAGCGGTAGAGGATGCCTGCGACGAGGCGCGAATTGTCGCGGAACGTGCGGGCGATCTGCGCCGTGAGGTTCAGGTCGAGCTGGTCGGTGTGGCGCTCCTCGATCATGTAGTTCGAGCGGTGTCCGGCGCCGTAGGTCCCTTCGTCGATCTCGCCGCGGTAGTTGGTATCGTAGAGCCGGTCCCAGTTGATCTGACGGGTGTCGTAGCTCGTACGCCACAGCTCGGCGATCTGGGCCGCATTCGAGAACTGGTTGTTGGCCATGTAGTAGCTGGGCAGGTTGCGGTAGTAGTCGGGACGCGGGTCGGCACCGCCCTTCCACGTGAGGGCCGAGTAGCCGTTCGTACCGAAGCGGAACGAGGCCGCTGCGTCGATCTTCGTGCGGTCGTCGGGCGTGTTGGTGTAGTTGACGACCATCAGCGGCTCGTGGTTGTTGCGCACGCGGGCGTTGCGTTTCTTGCCGTCCTGATAACCCCAGTTGGGATTGTAGTAGTTGTTGCCGACCAGGTCGTAGGCCTCCTGCGTCGACGCCTGCTGCGCTCCGCGCTCGGTCGGTGCGCCCAGGATCGTGAACGCCAGCCGGTTGCGCTCGTTGAAGCGTTTCTCCACCGATCCGTAGTAGCCGAAGCAGTTGTAGTAGATGCCGTTGACCCAGTCGTTGCCGCCCTGTCGCGTCGATACGGAGAAGGCATACGACCAGCCGTTGTCGAGCAGACCGGAGGCGTAGGAGACCATCGCACGGAAACGGTACATCGAATTGCCGTTGACCAGGCTCACGCGCAGGCCCTTGCGGATCTGCGAGGCCGTGGCGTTGATGTTGGTCGTCCCGCCGATGCCGCCCAGTCCGTAGTCGGCGGCCTGCAAACCGGTGGTATTCTCCTGATTGCGCGTGGCGTCGTTCAGACCGCTCCACAGCGACCACGGCGTGTAGCCCGTCAGGGCGTCGTTGAGGCGGATGCCGTTGAAATAGACGTTGGTGTACTGCGAATCGTAACCGCGCAGGTTGAAACGCATCTCGCCGAACTTGTAGGAGGCGATGTTGTTGAAGACGTCTTTCGACGAGGAGAGCGACGAGGGCAGCGACTGCGTGTCGTTGGCCGTCTCGGTGTCGAACTCCGCGAAGATCGAGTCGTCGAACGCCTCGGTATAGACGGGTACCAGCGCGATCGAACGGACGTCTTTCGTGAGCTTGTCCACGCGAACCTTGATTTCGAGCGGTTCGTAGTCGTCGGCTTCGAACGTGAGGGTGTAGTCGCCCGAAGCCACGTCGTCGAACCGGAACCGCCCCTCGGCGTCGGAGGTCGCCTGTCGTTCGCCGGGGTGAGGGTGATCTTCACCTGCTCGATGGCTGCGCGGTCGCCGCGAGACGACTTTTCCCTTGATGCCGCTGCCTTGTGCGAGGGCAGGGAGCGTCGCCATCGTCAGAAGCAATGTGAGTAAATGCTTTATTTTCATAATGAATCGATTTATTTGGCAATGTAGATGAATACCGGCAGGTGGTCCGAGAATCCGCCCTGGAAATTGTTGCCTACGAAGGTACGCAGCGGATAACCCTTATACTGCCCCTCCTGCTGGATGAGGTAGGAGGGTTTGAAGATATTGCCGTAGAATTTGGTCTTTTTGTACGGGTCCTTGACGAGTTTCAGTTTGCCGGCGGAGCCGGTAGCGAGGTTCTCCGAAACGACGATATTGTCGAAGAGGTTCCATGCGTCGCGGTAGGCGAGCGTTCCCAGACCGGCTTTGAGCATGTCGGCGAAGGGTGTGTAGAAATCGCCCGGCTGCAACTCCTTGATCTTGGCCTTGGCGCCCAGATGGACTTCGACGCTCTCGTCGGTCGGATCGTCGTTGAAGTCGCCCATGGCAACGATCCGGGTCGCGGGGTCGGCTTTCAGCACCGAGTCGGCGATCGCACGCATCTGTTCGGCCGCGGCGTTGCGCTTGAAGGCCGATGCCGCCTGTCCGCCCAGCCGCGAGGGCCAGTGCGCGACCATGAAGAGGAAGGGCTCGCCGTCGATCGTTCCCCACATCGTCACGATGCCGCGCGTGCGCCAGTTGGGCAGCGAGGCGATCCGCACGGGGATGTCGGCGCTGCCTTCGAGTTTGAAGACATCCGGACGGTAGAGGAACGCCACGTCCACGCCGCGCAGGTCGGGCGAGTCGTAGTGGCAGATCGCATAACGTGCCGGAAGGAGCTTGCGCGTCGATGCGATGTCTTCCAGGATCGAGCGGTTCTCGATCTCCGAGACGCCGATCACCGCCGGATAGTTGCGGTCGATGGCGGCGATGTCGAACAACACGCGCTCCATGTTGCGGAGTTTCTTGTCGTACTTGGCCGTATTCCACCGCTTCGCACCGTCGGGAAGGAACTCTTCGTCGTTGGTTTCGGGGTCGTCAATGGTGTCGAAGAAGTTCTCCATGTTGTAGAACATGATCTTGTGGGGCTTCTGCGCGAAGCACATCACCATGACCGACGCCAGCACCGCTGTGATTATCAGTTTCTTTCTCATGATTCGAATTGTTGAATTTCATTCTTCGTTTTCTCGTCCCGGCATGGCTCGGACGGCGTCCGGCTCTGCGCTCGGCTTGTCGAAAACGCGGTTAAAATCCCCATTGTTCAGGGGCTGTTCTGTGCCTTGACCGAGGCGTCGGCGTCGGCGTCGGGGAAGAAGGTAAATCCCGTCTCTTTCTCGATCTCCGCCACGCTGCGGCAAAGTTGCCTGCCGAGCTGCTGTCCGTTTTCGTTGGCGACCCAGAATCCGATGGCTTTCAGTTCCGAGGCCTTGCAGTCGGCGATCCGCTTGCCGGTCGCGCCGTCGCGCGTGCGCAACAGCACCTTGAAGTAGTTCGTGGGAACCGGACAGACGTTTCCGGCCTTGTCTTTCGTCGATTCGTCGAGGTTGGCGAAATAACATCCCGTGACGACGTAGAGCGTATCCGGGCAGACGTAACTGCGGACTTTCGCTTCGAGCGCTGCCCACATGTTCTGGTTGAACTGGCCGCGCTGCGGCGTCATGTTCGATGCGTAGAACGTCTGCTTGTTCATCTCCTCGACGGTCGTGCGGTCTTTCGACGGAATCTGGTGACCGCGGTTGTAGACGTTGCCGTTCTGATAACCGCCCAGCCAGAGTGCAGGCTGGTACTGCTGCGGAATCTTCGGATCGGGCGCCCATGCTTCGCTGCGGTCCAGCGATCCGATGTACGAAGCGTGCAGCGGATAGGCCACCCAATGCGCCACGCGCAGTTTCTTGTCGAAGCAGAGCGAGTAGTTGCGCACGGTTTTCAGGTTCATCTTGGCATAGTGGGCCGCATAGATATAGTCTGTCTCCTCCTTGCCGGCAGGCAGCTCGGGCCACTGTTTTCGGCGTGTCGTAGGGATTGTCGGTCGCATTGGGCGCCAGCTGCGTCAGCTCGAAGTCGTAGGGTGCCGAACCGTCGTCGAAAGCGATCGTGAAAGTCGCTATGCGGCTTTGCGCCGAGGCGTTGGCCTTGTAGTAGAAGAACAGCAGGTTCTCGCCGCTGTCGACCGTCCCTTGCCGCTGCCGCCCTGCGGCCGAAAAGTCGCGGGCGCTCAGCGAAAGCCAGTCGCCGCTGGTGATCGTAGCCGTGTAGTTCAGCTGTCCGCTGCCGGAGACCTCGACGATCACGCGCAGCGAAGCGGTCTCCTCGCCGCTTGCGATCTGGCCGCCGACGATCGACGACCGTTCCAGTTCGCACGACTCCACACGGGCTGTCGCCGCATCGCCGTCGCTGTCGCCGCAGGCGGCGAAAAATACTGCGACGGCCGCGACCGCGAGTCGGAGCCACTGTCGGAGGAGGTGTGTCTGCATAGTCATTCGAAACGGATAGGAATCGCCGGCGGCGTTACCTGCCGGCGATCGTTGTCAACTCAGTTTTTCTTGAAGAAGCAGAATCCTTTGCCGTAGGATGCTTGTACATAAGGGCGCAGGAACCGGCTCGATGCGCTGTTTGCGCACATCATATAGATGGCGGGGTAGTTGAATGCCTGTCCGTCTACCGTTCCCGATGCGTTCGTCGTGGCGATTACGCCACTGGCATCCTCCGTGAATGTCCAGGGCTGTGCCGGAGCATCGGCCAAAACGAGTCCCTGTTTGGGCTTTCCGTTGTCGATAATGCCCGTACCGATCAGGTATTTGTCGCCCTGCTTGATGTTGAATCCGTCGGCTACGGCTTCGAACGTGAATTCGATAGCTGTATAATTACCGCTTGTCAGCGACAGTGTCTTTTGGTTTCGTCATACGTGTAAGCGGCGGTGAATCCTTGACCGTAATCGGTGAATCCCGTAACCAGTTGAAGACCGTAAGTTCCGCCCGGCTCGCAGCCGATGAAACCCGTCATGCCGTTGACGAGCTCGGCCACTTTCGTGATCTTGTCGTAGGTATCGCCTGCTGGTTCCGAACCGCCGGCGGCAGCCTGCGTGACGGCGACGGTCTTCGCTGCGACTTTGGTCGCGCCGCCGTCGTTGGTCAGATAGACCGTGACCGTGGCGTTGCGTGCGCTGCCGGTGTTCTCGGTCGGGGTGACCGTGACGGTCGTGCCCGCTGCCGATGCGGCGAAGTTGGCTGCGTCGGAGGACGAGGTGCCTACCGTGTAACCGTCGGCGTTGGCCACGGTGCAGGCGATCGTCTTGGCCTGATCCTTCGCCGCGAACGACAGCGAGGTCGGATTGACGCTCAGCGTGGGCTGCACGGGCGTGCTGCCGCCTCCCTCGCCGTAGAAGAGTTCGATCTTGGCGAACTGGCAGTTTTTCTTCGTGACGGTGATGCGGTAGGAGGTGTTGGCTACCGTGCCGCTCAGGTCGTAGGTTGCTTCGCCCTTGCCGACTACTTGCGACAGGCCGCCGGCGATGTCGGCGCCTGCCGTGTCCGTGATCGCGGCTTCGCTGTCGCCCGAAGCACCGCTGGCGCCGGTCAGGATGACCTTCGAGAGCGCCTTGCCGCTGATGGCGGGCAGTTCGATGTAGGCGCCGGTCGTGCCGATGAAGAAGGCTTCGTAAACCGTTTCGGGTTTTGTCTCGGCGTTGTAGTTGTTGTAGAACCAGTAGAACTTGCCGTCGGCGCTGGCCTTGATATGATAGGTGTAGCCGTCGATGGTATAGGTGCCCTCCGTTGCGGACGAGGAGTCGTCCTTGTCGTGGTAGGGGAATGCGGGTGTCGCCATGTCCTTTCCGCGCGAGAAATCGAGCACGATGTGCGCCGGATCCGCGGGTTCGGGATCCGTGCCGCCCTCGGCGAAGGCGGCTGCATCGGTCATGTTGCGCGGACAAAGCTGTACGGCGCCTTTATAGAGGGAGACATAACCGGTCAGATCGCCCGTTTTCGAAGCCGCGTATTGCTTGCCTGCGAATCCGGCGGCGTCCTGTGTCACGTAGACGGTCAGATCGGACGAACCGACCTTGAACGTGGTGGTACCCACAGCCCAATTACCGGCCGTTGCGGGCGAAGTGACGTTCTTGACCGTGACGAGCATGCCCTGATAATCGATCAGATTGTCGATCGATGTGAGCGGGACAGGGGTGAGTTGCGCCTTGCCGATTACTTCGGCCGTCAGCCACGTGGCTGCATCGCTCGATTCGCAGGTTACCTCGTAGCAGTTCGAGAAATTAGCCACTTTGGCCAATCCTTTCACAAGCGTGAAACGAACCTTGTCGCCCGACTTGAACGGGAATGCGGGATCTTTGGGATTGGTGTATTGGCCGCTGCTGAACAGCAGGATACCGTTCTTGGCTTGTGTCGCGCCTTCGGTCATTACCATCAGGTTATTGGCCGAAACATTGCCGCCGTCGACGTCGGTTACGACGACCGCTTCGAGCGTGCGATTGTTTTCGGCGTCGATCACGAGCTTGTCCTTGCCCGTAACCGTTTCGGCGAGCCGGTAGAGTTCGTTCACCGTGATCGCTTCGCCCGGCGTGGGTTTCGGGTTCTTCGCTGCCTTCGCCCAGATCGACTTCGGTGCCGCCTTCGCCTTCGGCGAGCGTCACGTCGTCGATAGCGAATACCGATGCTTCATCGACTGCATATTTCACGTAGAGATAGGCCGCTTTGTTTTTCAGCTTGAATTTCGAGGTGGCGAATACCCAGAACTCGTCGGCCTGTGCATAGGTGTACTCGACTGTCGTCCAGCTGGTGCCGTCGGCACTCAGAGCGAGGTGGAATTTCTCCGGTTTGAACTCGTTGTCGTAGAGACCGGCATCATAGTCGATCGTTTTCGAATATTGTGCACCGAAGGTGAGTTGCAGATCCTGTGCTCCGTCGAGTTTGATCTTGTTGATGATTAAGGCGGGATTGTTCGTTCCGAAGAACGCTTTGTTCTTGCCCGAAGCACCGTCGTAGCCGGCGCTGAGTTTTCCGCTGGTGCGGATCGACATATTGCCCTCGCCGGTGTAGGAGACTTCGCCTGCACCCGAACCGGTTTTCGCCCAGCCCGTATAGTCGGCGATAAGCGGTTTGTCCGATACGTCGGCCGTACCGAAGGATTCATAGTAGATCGCGTCGCCCGGCGTCGGGTCGGGATCCGTACCCCCCCCCTGATCCGTGCTTAGAGCCGCGATATCGGCCTTTTTGGTCGGGATGAGCTGTGCGTTTTCGCGATAGGTTTCGGCCACGCCGTAGATCGTGCCGGTCTTGTCGGCCACGTACATGTCGGCGAATCCGGTGGCGAACTGCGCCTTGTTCATGTAGACGGTCAGTGTCTTGCCCGAAGCGTCGTTGAGCGTTACCGACTGGCTTTCGGTTGCCGTCCACGGCTTGCCGACGAACGACTGGGCGGGCGTCATGTTGTTCAGTTTCACGTACTGCGCCTGATAGTCGCCCGTATTGAATTTTTCGACCGAAAGCGACGGAACGACCAGCTCGACCTCTTCGTCGCCTACGGTGACGACGACGTCGGTCAGCTGGCGCACGTTGTTGAATGCGTAGTATTTCGCGTTTTCGAGATTGAGCGTGACCTTACGGCCTGCGGGATACTTCGTTACGGGGTCGTTGGCCATGGCGAAATCGGCACCGTAGAGAACGATGGCCGACCGTTCGAGGCCGTTGTTGTCGCCCACGTAGAGTTTGCGGTTGTTGTTGCCCGCCGCGTCGTTGGCCAGGATGACCGCCTCGATCGTCGACTCGCTGTATTGGAGCGGCATGGCCTTGTCCGAGCCGACGGCGCCGCTCAGGTCGCTGTTGCCCAGAATATACTCGACCAGTTTGCCGACGGCGCCGACCGTCGGGGGAACGTAGTTGCCCTGCGTGACGGTCAGGTATTTCCGGTAGAGTTCGCCGTAGCTGTTGCTCAGCGTGAAAATCAGACGGCCCATGTGGGGCTGCGCCGATTCGCCGACGGTGATCTTGACCGTACCGTCGCCGTTGTAGATGCCCTCGGAGACCTCGTTGCCGGAGACTTTGAAATACATCCACTCCTTTTGGGTCTCTTCGTCCTCGTAGGCGACCGTCCATTGACGGTTGCTCCTCACCGTAACGGTCGCGTCTTCGGTAGCCGTTCCGGTGAAGGCGACGGCCTCCTCCGATAGTTCCAGCGTGGGAGCCTGTTTGTCGACATCGTCGTCCACACATGCCGTGAACGCCCCGGCGGCGATCGCCAGCATCGTGTAAAACGATGTTTTCCAAATGTTTAATTGCTTCATAATGAATTTGAATTAAGTGTGAATATGATTTTATGGCTTTTCGTATCCGTTTTATAAAGTGGATTTTCAATCAAAGTTATGGTCTTTTATCGGAATAACCAATTAAAATCGATATATTTTTAGCTGAAAGTATGAAAAAGTGTAATGTTTTTGGCTCTTTCCGGACGGATTTTTTTCTTTTCAGGCGGAAACAAAGCGGATGCCGACCCGTCGGGAAAGGGGTCGGCATCGCAGACGGTCGTATATTTTCTTAGCGGATGCGGTCCATCGAACGGATCATCAGTTCGTCCCGGAAAATGGCACGGACGGCCAGATAGGTGAAGATCATGGCGATGAGCGGCAGCACCAGTGGCAGTTTGACGCTCTGGGCGTGGAATTCGAACGAAGAGAAGAGGCGGTAGCTGAGAAAATAGTAGATGCCCATTACGATCTGTGCGCCCAGCAGCAGGATCATCTCCACCACGCCGAGCCGGAATTGCAGCATACGGCGCTTGAACAGGAAGATCGTCGTCAGCGGCAGCACCAACGCCAATGCCAGCAGGATGCCCATGTAGAGGGTCGATTGCACGGTTTCGCCGTCCGCAGTCCGCAGTCCGAAGGCGTAAAGGCGGAACTCTTCGCCGCCGCTGGCGAACGAGGCCAGGGGCAGGAACGCGGCGCAGGCTACCAGTCCTGCGGCCAGAAGCAGATAGAGTGTCTGAATACGTTGTATCATAATCGTCTGTTTGTCAGATATTCTTGTCGATCAGGTATTTGTTGCGGTCGGAGGCGTTGCGGTCGATCAGCTCGCCCAGGAAGAGCGGCTGCTCGGTGACGGCCCGCAGCGGCAGGCCGTGCGCCTTTGAGTTTCCATCCCGAGAAACCATGTCAGGAACATGAGCGTCCCCAACCCGCCTCTCGGCGACCGGGAAATCATGCGGCGCATGTCGGGAATTTCGTCGGGCGAGTCGCCGATGCGGCGGAAGTCGGCGTCCATCGTGATCGACTTGACCACCTTGCGGCGGTAGGCTTTCAGTCCGCAGTTGAAGTCGTGGAGTTTGATGCCCGAGACGGTGCGCGCCGTCCAGTTGAAGAATTTGCTGGGCCAGCGTTTGCCGCCGAGTTTCCATCCCGAAACCATGTCGTAGTTGCGGCGCATGCGGGAACGTCGGGCGAGTCCCCGTCGGGTCCATCGATAGTGTTCTTTGAGGCGTTCGACCAGTGCGGCCGACTTGCCGTGTGCCGCGATAGTGTTCTTTCGGTCGGTCGAGCCGTCGTCGACGAAGACGATTTCGTAAGAGAGGCCGTTTTCGCGTGCTACGCGGTCGATCCAGGCCGTCAGTTCGGGGAGCGACTCCTCCTCGTTGTAGAGCGGCACGACCACCGAGATGTCCAATCGCTTCTCCATCCGGTTACTCCTCCGTATTGTTGTCGAATCGTTGCCGGGGCTGTGCGAGGGCGGCGAGCACCAGTCCGAACAGCAGGCCGAGCAGGGCTTGTCCGGCGACCGACGAGAAGGTGATCCAAAGAGGCGACTGCACCATCAGGGCCATTTGTGAGATCATTTCGCCGGTATACAACCCCGTTTTCGAGAGAAGCGCGAACGATTGTTCGTAGAGTTCGGCGTATTTGTCCGTGAAGAGGATGCGGCTGGCCAAGATCGTATAGGCGGCGTTGATAACGCCCACGAAGAGCGCCATGGCGACGATGAATCCCAACCGCCTGCCGTATCCGTACTCCTCCTCGCGTGTCGAGCGGGATGTCGCCCGTTTGCGTGTGTAGTATAAGAGCAGCCCGATGTAGAGGGCCAGTCCGATGAGTCCGAAAAATCCCGCTCCCGTGGCGTCTCCCAGCAACGAGCAGACGGCCGATGCGCCGCCGATGACGGCACCGTACTTCGCGGCGTCGTTCCAAAAATTCGTCTGGTTCATATTGAATTGGATCGTGTCATTATGTCCGTCAGTTGAGTTCCGCCGCACCCTGCCGCACGATTTCGGGCTCTTCCTGCGTGAGGTCGACCACCGTGGTGGGCACGATCGAACCGTATCCCCCGTCCACGACCAGCGCCACTTCGCGGCCGTAACGTTCGTGGATCAGTTCGGGGTCGGTCATGTACTCCGCGTCGTCGTCGCTTTTGAGCGATGCGGTGATGAGCGGGCACCCCAGCTGTTCGACGATCGCCCGCGGAATCGCATTGTCGGGGATGCGCACGCCGATCGTCTTGCGGCGTTGCAACGCCTTGTCGGGCATCCGCGACGATGCGTCGAGCAGGAAGGTGATCGCTCCCGGCAGATTGCGTTTGAGAATCTTGAACGCGGCGTTGTCCACCCGGCAGTATTCCGCCGCCCGCGAGATGCCGTCGCAGATGATGCTCAACTCACCGGTCTGTTTGCCGCTGAGTTGGCGCAGTCGTTCCAGGCCGCGTGCCGAGCGGAGCGAACAGCCGTAGGCGTAGACCGAATCGGTGGGGTAGACGACCACGCCGTCGCGCTCCAAGGCTTCGACGACACGCCGTATCTCCCGTTCGGCGGGATTCTGAGGATAGATGCGCAGGATCATACGTCGGCAAAGATACGAAAAGTCGAGCGCAGAAGCAAGCGTTAGCTTGATTATGCCGAGACGGAGTATCTAAGACGCCAAAGATACGAATAAGCGAGGGCAAAAGCAAACTTGTCCGCATTTTGCCGAGGCGGAGGTTGGGATGCGGTCGAAAAAACGGTTTCCCGGTCGGAGGCGGATGCGTGCCGTCTTCTTGTTTTCGAAGGAATTACCTTATCTTCCGGCGGTTCAGCTCGGCCGAATAGGCGCGGGCGTTGGCGTTGTGTTCGCGGAGCGTGCGTGCGAAGTCGTGGTAGCCGTCGAACGTGGGGCGTGCGCAGAAGAACATGTAATCGTGTCGTTCGAAATCGAGTACGGCGTCGATGGCGTTGCGTCCCGGCATACAGATCGGCGACGGCGGCAGGCCTTTATTTATATAAGTGTTATAGGGCGACGGATATTTCAGGTGCCGGTGCAGGATGCGCCGCAGTCCGAACTCCTGCAAGGCGTATTTGACCGTCGGGTCGGCCTGCAAGGGCCAGCCTTTGCGCAGGCGGTTGATGTAGACGCCCGCGATACGGGGCATTTCGTCGCTCTGGCGGGTCTCCTCGTAGACGATCGAGGCGAGCGTCATCACTTCGAGGCGCGACAATCCGCTGCGCTGGCGCTTCGCGTCGCGTTGCGGCGTCCAGAAGCGGTCGTATTCGCGCCGCATCCGTTCGATGAACTGCGCCGGCGAAACCGTCCAATAGAATTCGTAGGTGTCGGGGATGAACATGGAAAAGAGCGTCACCGAATCTAAGCCCGCTTTCCTCGCCGTCGCGGGATCGGTCAGCGCGCCGACGATCGTCGCTGAGTCGGCCTCGATCTGCCGCGCCAGCTTGCCGGCAAGCTGTGCGGGGATGCGCACGTTGTTGATCGTCACCCGCACGGGCGTCTGCAATCCCAGTTTGAGCATACGTGCTACTTGTACGACGTTCATTCCCGGTTCCAGCACGTAGTGCCCGGGTTTGAACGACCGGTCGAGTTCGATATGACGGGCGTAGAACCGGAAGAAGGCGGTGTGTGCGATCGCGGCGTCGAGCGAATCTTCGAGCGTGCGGTACTCCGATCCCGACCGCACGTAGAGCGACCGTCGTTCCGGTACGCAGTTTCCGTAAAAACCGTTGCGGAGGTAGATGCCGATGCCTGCGAGCAGTACGACGAGGATGCAGAGGCCGATGATGAGTTTGCGACGCATTGCCGGGAATTTTCGAACAAAGATAGTGCAAGCCGAGCGCAAAAGCAAACGAAGTTTGCGGTTTTGCCGAGGCGTCGCCTATCTGGGCGGGGCTTCGGCCTGCTCGAAGCGCCGTGCGGTTGTCGGGGACACCCGAATGGCGGGCGAGATACGAACGCTCCCGTTCCGCTCGGAACGTCGTGGGGAGCGGGAATCCGGCTGCTTTCCCTTGTCGTTTCCTCTGTTCCGGTACGCAGATGCGCCGCACGGCGACTCTTTTTGCGAATTTTCCGTTTTCTTTTTGCGCTTTTGAAAAAAAGAGTTACTTTTGCACTCGGGTAAGTCTTATACGACCAGCTCCTGTAGAATCCCCCAGGCAAGGAATTGAGCAAGGGTATACGGTTGTAGCGGTGCGATATAAGTAGCTTACCCATTTTTTATCGCCCTGCGGGCGCAGCGACCGTCGCTGTGCGGCTGCGATTCCGCTGCAAATCCCTTTTTGAAATACTTCGTCTGCGGAGTCTGTAAGAGCGGCAAAACCTTCTGGATTGTCCGATAA
>VOFD01002400.1_pt1 | contig 29107 bp, 29 predicted proteins | sample 5384101 | NCBI WGS metagenome assembly VOFD01 (sample SAMN12384723, study PRJNA508395) | human gut metagenome | isolation source: healthy gut C | host: Homo sapiens
CCTCGGTACAGCAGGCCGTCGATCGGCGGCTCCTGCCCTCAAAGTCCGTATCATAGAGGGTGGTCATCGATACGCTTCCAGATAATCCAGGGCCATCTTCTTTGCATTCCCGGTAGAAATCATCGTCAGCCCCTTGAAATCTGAATCAAAATCGGTTAAACTATTGTCAGTAAGGTTTTGGGATGACTGCTCCGTATCTGCGCCAACAGATACAATAGGGGTGGTCATTTCTTTTCGCTGGTCATTCAAATTCCTCCTTCATTTCCGAGAATGTCGGCGATCATTTCAATTAGGTCAAGCGGCTCATCATTGACTACGCTGCCGCTCTGATTCGCTACCCAATTCAAAAGCACTTCCGTAAGCTGGTTTCGTAGCGCCTTGAAAACTCTGGGATTGCCCTGCCACCATCCTTGTGGGTGAGCCGCCGGGTGATATAGTCCTGCTTGGTCAGCCCGGAGAGCTGCACATAGCGTTCGATTTGGGCATCTTCCTCCGGCGATACCCGCGCCATTTCTGCCTGCTTAGAAGGAAACAGATGTGCATAGTTGTAGGTAATATCAATACTCTCGTGGCCTACCCGGTCGGCAATAGCAACCGCAGAAAAACCTTGGTCAATCAAAGGCTGATGTGACTGTGTCGTAAATCGTGGATTCGGATGCGTTTTACGCCGGTTTCCTTACAGCCACGCTGCATTTCCCGATACAGATAGCTTTTTGTGACTGGGAACATCCGGTCATCTATGCCAATGTCATACTGCATCTTCAAATACTCCTGCATCTCATCTGCCAGAAAGCGTGGCATCGTAATTGTGCGATTGCTCTTTTCCGTTTTGGGCGGCGTGATGATGTCTTTCCCGCCGGTGTGCTGAAATGTCTTGTTGATCGTGACTGTGCGTTTATCAAAGTCAAAATCTGCCGGGGTCAGCGCTAGCAGTTCACCCTCACGGATGCACCAGTAAAGCATCTCAAAAGCATAAAACGACAGCGGCTTGTCCATCATTGCATCAATGAATTGCAGATACTCATCCTTGGTCCAGAAAGCCATTTCCCGATTTTTCTTCTTGCCCATACTTCCGGCTTTCTTGCAGGGATTTTCCTTCAGGTTGTAGTACCTGACGGCGTGATTGAAAATGGCGCTAATCTGGTTCTGGATGCTTTTGAGATACACCGGTGAGTAGGGAGCCCCATCCTTGTCACGATAGTTGATTAGCTCATTCTGCCACCGAACAATTTGCTGCGGGGTGATGCTGCTCATTTTGAGCTTTCCAAAGTAGGGGAGCAGCTTGGTGCGGATGATGTGCTCCTTGCTCTCCCACGTGCTGTCCTTGATGCGGCTGCGCCGATCTTCCTCATAATGCTCCACAAAGCTTCGGAAGGTCATATCCAAATCGGAACCCAATTTGTTAAGCTGCTCCCTCTCCCAGCTTTGTGCCTCTCGTTTTGTCTGAACACGCTTCTGGGATTGCTTCCGTTCTCCGTTCCAATCTGTGTACCGATAAATGACCCGCCAAGTGTTGGTTTTCGGTTCCTTATAAACTGCCAATGTGATTACTCCTTTCTCTCTGCACCGTAGCAGGTGCGCTCCATAAAATACTTTCTGTTCACTCGCCCTGAGATGGTCAACATGCCTTTTTCTTTCAGTTCGGCATTTAACCTCTGGACGATCTTGTAGGCGTAAGGATTTGGAAACGCCCAATTCCTGTGCTACTTCCTCCACTCTCATAAAGCTTGTGTTTTCCATTTCATCACCCCTTTCGTTTGGTTATAGTTCTCTTGTTTAGTGTCGGAGAACTTTCTGGCCGCATTCCGATTTGCCCGAGCGGGTACGCCATTACCGTGACGCACGACGGATATTCTGTTGTCTACAAATAACTTAACGCTATTTGCTATAGCCATTATACTAAACAATTTGCTATTGTCAAAAGAGGCTTGCGAGAAAATATTTAACTTTGCTTTTGCTATATTGACACAGCTTAAATTTATATGCTATACTAATTGCACAATACATAAAGGAGTGTTGTGCTATGGCAATCGGTGAGAGAATTCGTTTTTCCGTAATCTGCGGGGAATGACACAAAAATACTTGGGGCAGGTGGTCGGCTTCCCGGAAAAGACCGCCGACATCCGTATGGCGCAGTATGAATCCGGCAGCAGAACGCCTAAGGCAGAGCTGACGGAGAACCTTGCCGATGTGCTGGGTGTCTCGCCGCTGGCACTGTCCGTTCCGGACATCGACAGCTACCTTGGCCTAATGCATACACTGTTCACCTTAGAGGATCGCTACGGCCTGACGGTGGAAACCGGCGAAAACGGCGTTTCCCTGCGTGTTGATCCCCGGAAGGGGAAGGACGCCGCTGAGCTTTCCGAAATGCTTGTTGCTTGGGCACAGCAAGCGGAAAAGTATAGTAGAGGAGAAATCAACCGGGAGGACTACGACAAGTGGCGTTATAACTACCCGAAATATGACGAAGCCTCCGGCTATGTGAAAGTGCCGTCCCAGCAGCTTAGCGATGCAATGGTGGAGGCGTTCAAGGACCGGCTGAAGGCTGATTAAAAACAATAGAAAAAAAGCGCTATCTGACTTGGCTTCAAATCAGATAGCGCTTTTTGTTATCGCAATAATTCAAATAATGTTGCCATTTTGTTGCCACAGCGGACACTCATGGCGAAAAAAGCCTTGGTATGACTGGGCTTTTTCCGGGATGCAATCATTCCCACTCAATCGTTCCCGGGGGTTTATCCGTAATATCGAACATTACGCGGTTAACGTGGGGCGTTTCGGCAATAATTCTGTTGCTGATTGTGCGGAGCAGGTCATAGGGGGAGCTCTGCAAACTCGACCGTCATTGCATCGGTCGAAGTTACCGCGCGAACGCCGATTGCGTAGTCATAGGTGCGCTGATCGCCCATAACACCGACTGAGCGTATTCCCGTAAATACCGTGAAATATTGCCAAATCGAACGGTCAAGACCTGCTTTCGCAATTTCATCGCGGAGGATAAAGTCGGACCTTCTCAGGATGTCGAGCTTTTCGTCGGTAATGTCGCCGAGGATGCGGATCGCAAGCCCGGGACCCGGGAAGGGCTGCCTCCATACAAGGGGAGCGGGCATGTTCAAACTTTCGCCGAGGAGGCGAACCTCATCCTTGAAGAGGATGCGGAGCGGTTCTATAAGGCCTTTGAATGCAATATCTTCGGGCAGGCCGCCGACATTATGATGGCTTTTAATCACGGATGCTCCGCCTGCGCCGCTTTCGATAACATCGGGATAAATCGTGCCCTGAAGCAGGTAGTCCGAGCCGATTTTCTTTGCTTCATCTTCAAAAACGCGAATGAATTCTTCGCCGATTATCTTGCGCTTGCGCTCGGGTTCCGTAACGCCTGCAAGTTTTGAAAGGAAGCGATCTTTTGCATTGATTTCGATAACATTCAGGCCGATTTCGTTGCGATAGAAGCCCATTACTTCCTCCGCCTCATTCAAGCGAAGAAGGCCGTGATCAACGAATATGCAGGTCAGCCTGTCGCCGATCGCCTTATGTACAAGGGTTGCGGCAACGGAAGAATCAACGCCGCCCGAAAGGCCCGCAACCACTCTGCCGTTTCCGACCTTTGCGCGCACTTCTTCAATGAGCTGATTTGCAAGGTTTGCCATTGACCAGCCGCCCTTGCAGCCGCAGATCTCATACACGAAATTATGGAAAAACTGCTTGCAGTATTCGGTGTGGTTAACCTCGGGGTGGAACTGAACGCCGTACAGCCTGCGCTCTTCGTTTGCGAACGCGCAGATTTCACAATTATCGCTGCTTGCAATAATTTCAAAACCGGGAGGGCAAACAAGGCAGGAGTCGTTATGGCTCATCCATGTTATTGAATCGGGCATGTCCTTAAACAGTGGGCTGCGTTTGAAATGCATGGGTGTTTTGCCGTATTCACGCGTCGGAGCGGGGCCGACTTTGCCGCCGAGTTTTTGGCACATAAGCTGCATTCCGTAGCAAATGCCAAGCACGGGCACGCCGAGGTTGAACAGCTCGTCGGAGCAGGTTCGTGCGCCTTCAAGATATGCACTGTCCGGCCCGCCGGACAGAATAATACCGCACAGACCGTCGCCCTTGATCTTTTCGATCGGGGAATCCGGCGGCAGGAGCTCGCTGTAAACCCCTGCTTCACGCACTCTGCGTGCAATGAGCTGGTTATACTGCGCTCCGAAATTGATGATTACAATTCTCTCCATATAGTATTCCTTATATAAACCATTTTGTTGTAAACAAGATGTTGTTTCCGCAAATTTACTGTTCACGGAAACGGATTCCGTCGGGCGTTGCCTCTTCGATTATTGCAAGCGAATATAAATCAATACCTCTTGCGCGCAGCGCATCGCCGCCGCCCTGGAAGCCTTTTTCAACCGCAATGCCGATGCCGACAAGTTCCGCACCGGCCTGTTCAATGATCGCAACAAGCCCGCGCATTGCTTCGCCGCGCGCCATAAAATCATCGATGATCAGGATTCTGTCTCCCGGATGCAGCCACTCTGCGGAAACAATGAGTGTAACTTTCTTTTTGTAAGTATAACTCATGATTTCGCTTTTAAAAAGTCCGCCTTCAATATTGTCGCTCTTTGCTTTTTTTGCAAATATCATCGGCACACCCATCTTTTCGGCGCAAACCGTTGCAAGCGGAATGCCGGACGCTTCGACAGTCATAACCGCCGTCAGTCCGTTTATGTCAAAATGAGCAATGAATTCATCCGCCAGCTTGCCCAAAAAAGCAGCGTCAACGCGGTGGTTCAAAAATCCGTCAACCTTTACAACATTGCCGGGAAGAACCTTTCCCTCGCGCGCAATGCGCTCCTCCAAAAGTTTCATGCCGAACGCCCTCCGTGTTTTCGGGTTGTGCGCAGCAAAAGTGCCGATTTTTCAAAAAAAGCTTGCAAATCAAAGCCTTTTTGGGCTTGCAGCAGATCCGCACCGCATTTCCCTAATAAATATTTGAATTTTACTATAAATCCACAGGTTTCGCAAGGGAAAACTTCAGTTATATTATACACGATTGCAGGTATACATCAACGATTTAAATCTCCCCCCGCAGCGTACCGCGGGGGGAGTGTTTTATTCTTTTTTTTACATGTCTGCAACTGCATTGAGCATATTCGTATAGGCTTTAATTGCGCCTATCTGCAAATTTTTCAGCAATCCGCTCAGTTCAACGCGATTTTGCGTTTCTGCCGAATTGAAGGCTGTTACAAGTGCGGTGAGCTGCATATAGTACTCATCCAGCGCATCCATGACACCTCTGCCGTCGTGCACGCCGTTCAATGCGGAACGCAGGCTTCGGATGTTTTCAAGCAATTCGCTCCCGATGGCCTTTCCGTATTCAATGCCGCGTTCGGCTGTGTCGTAATTTATCACTTCGTTGTTTAAATCATTAATTATTCCGAACGAAAACCCGACCGCTTCCGCAATTCCGTCCAAGCGCTCCGCTTCTGCCGTGACCTCAATTTCAACGGGTTCGCATGCAAAGGGCACGATTTCCGCCTTGTACCCCTGTTCAACAAGGCGTTTTCGTACGCTTTCGGCGCCCGCTTCCGTTGTGTATGCCGAGGCAAAAACCGAAACGCTTCCGTCCCCGTTGTCGATAATGCAGCCTGCCGCTCCGAGTGCACGCACGGAGGCACTGAGCGCACTTGCTTCGGCATCGGATTCAAAACTGCCGAGCCGCAGCGCATACATGTCCAGCCCCGAAAAATGCATTTTTTGCGTTTGCGGGTTTGAAAAGCTCAGGCTCGGTGTTGCCGCCGCGGGTTCGGTGGTTGCGAGCGTATTCCCGCCGTGTTTTCTGCCGAAAACGCTTTCCGTAAGCCATGAGCCGACCGAAGTTGCAAATAAAACATAAATAATACCGCCCATCAGCAGCAGGAGTATCAGCAACCCGAAGCCTCCCCACTCTCTCCGCGTCCGCCGGCGGCGGAATATGCCTGATATCCCCCGCGCCTGCGCCTTGTGTTCTTTCGTCTGCGTCTGTATTCCATGTTTGCCTTCCTTTCGCGTTTTGCGCCCGTTTTTGGATTTCCCGTTAACGGTTTATGCAGAAGGGAGGCACGGTATGAATATAAGGTGTGCCGTGAACACCTGCTGCGTTCGGTTAACTGGCACGCAGACTTCGGTTTCGGTTTATTTTTCGTCCCCGTCAGGCCGCCAGAGATATTTTTCCATGTTCACATGCCCGTCAACAAACTCAACCCCGTCTGCGGAAAGCAGCTGAATCTGCATGTTTTCACCGCCGAAAGCAAATGCGGCAGAAGCTTTGCCCTGCCTGTTCACAACGCGATAGCATGGAATTTCGGAGGGGTCCGGATTTACATGCAGGGCATAGCCTACAACACGTGCCCAGCGCGGATTGCCCGCAAGAGCAGCGATCTGCCCGTAGGTTGCAACTTTGCCTCGCGGAATTTTGCGAACTTCTTTATAAATTTTTTCAAACACCGTATCTTCCACAGTTTTTTCTCCGTTCTTTTTTGTTCAGCATCTGCCTTTGCCGCTGCATGTATTCAACATTTTTAAAACAATCATTTTTCGATATGTTACCATGCAAATGCAAGCAAAGTTTCATTAATCGCGGAAACGCCTTTTTGAAGAGCATTCAGCTCATTTAAGCAGCCGTCAACTGCAATTTCAATGAATTCATCCGCCATTTCGCCAGTAAAAAAGAATGCGGGGGACTCCTTCGTTAAATCTCCGGAGTTCTGTTTATAATCCGAATACATTTCCGCAAGGAACTCCCGCGGTTTAAATTCCGCAATATGACTCAGCTCTTCTGCGTTCAAATTCTCCGGCAAAACAATATTGAAAGTCAAACCATGTCTTTTTGACAGGTATGTATTTGCTTTTCGATAATCATCGTGAAGCCTGTCTATGTTTCCGTCGGTGTGCGGATCCCAATTATATTTCCGTAAATAAAGCCGCGAAAAAGCAGGTCTGAACAAGATGCAGGTAATAGCCCAAATAAAGGTCATCTGTCATCACCTTCCGTCCGAATCTGCTGCGGAATGCTGTTAAATCGTAAGTCTTTTTGTGCCGCTGCAAATTAACTTCAAAAAATGTGCCTTTTTGCTCTCTTCCGAAGACCATCCTGCCGAGTCGGGCATTATTATGCCGAAGCGAAATCTGTCGGGGTTTTTAAATTCAACGCATTTCAATAACCGTTCCGCTGCCGCGTGATGCACTATTCTTGCCGCCATGTTTTCCCTTCCTTCTGTTCAAAATTTTAATCCTTTGAAAGAATGATACCATAAAACGAGGCGACAGGTAAAAAGCTTGCTTTTTTTCAAAACACGCCTGCATTGCCAAAAGCTTGCAGTATTCGTGCCGATTTGATATAATGTTGCTTAACAGGCGGGCAATGCTCGTGCATTTGCCCTAAAAAACCCAAAGCGGCTGAACAGTCGAGATGCAAAGGTATTCGGAGATACGGGTTCGGAATGAGAGAAACTTTTTACAGAACGGCAATGCTGCTTGGTGAGGATGCAGAAAACATCCTGCTCGAATCCAAGGCGGCGGTTTTCGGAGTCGGCGGAGTCGGCGGGCACTGCGTTGATGCATTGGTTCGCTGCGGCCTCGGCCGAATTGCAATTTTTGACTCGGCCAAGGTCAAGCCGAGCAATCTGAACAGGCAGATTTGTGCAAAAAAATCCACCGTAGGCATGAAAAAAGTTGAAGCGATGAGTCTTCATATTGCGGATGTTTCGGACTGCATCACCGAAGCATTTGACTGTTTTGTGACGCGTGAAAATGCAGAAGAGCTGATTCCCGCAGACGCCGATATAATCATCGACGCCGTGGATAATGTCACGGCAAAGATCTCACTCATTGAGGCAGCGTCACGATGCGGCATTCCGATTCTTTCCAGCATGGGTGCGGGCAACAGACTTGAGCCGGACAAAATTCGCATTGCGGATATCTTTGAAACAAGCATCGACCCGCTTTCCCGCGTTATGCGCAGAGAATTGCGCAAGCGCGGTATAAAAAAACTCAAAGTTGTTTATTCCGTTGAAGAGCCGAAAACACCCGTCATTCCCGTTCCGGATCCGGATATGAAGCTGAACGCACCCGCAAGCGTACCCTTTGTTCCCGGAGCGTTCGGGCTTGCTCTTGCTTCGGAGGCCGTTCGCACAATTCTTGAACGAAAAAGGAGGATAAGTTTTAATGAATAACAAAAAAACACGACTGCAAAGGTTTATTTCATCGTCGATCGCCGTGCTTCTTTTTGCCGCGATCGCACTCGGCGCGGCACTGCCTGCGGCAGCATCGACAGCCGCGAGCTTTACGGCGGACTTTGCCAAAACCCAAACCGGCAGAGCAGCCGATAATCTCCGTTCGAACGATGAACAAGCATTCTCGAGCGGCATTCCTATGGATGCCAACGGCATTCCTATGGATGCCAACGGCATTCCTATGGATGCCAACGGCATTCCTATGACTGCCGACGGTGTTCCGAAACTGAAGCGCGATGTGCGAAGAAGTGTAAATTCTGATTTTTCGTTTATAAATGTCAAGCTGTCCGTCGGAGAAACGGCAAGTGTTCGCCTTGAGCTTTGCGGCGCATATTATGTTGCGGAAAATATGCGTGCTGTTGTCGGCAGCGAAAGCTCCCCCCGCACAGCTGCCGTCACCGTTGAAGACGGTAAAATTACGCTCAGCTCGGGCGGTTCGACCGTTTATCGGGGTTCCGAAATAACGCTTATGCGCGTGAATTACAACGAATCCGCCGGTTGGCTCCAGCTCTTTTGCAGCGGAAACGCAAACGAAAGAAAATACTTGGGCAACCTTGTTTTCCGCATCAATGATGACGGAACGCTCCGAGTCATCAACAATATTCCGACGGCGCATTATCTCTATGGCATCGTGCCTTACGAAATGAGCGAGTCCTGCCCCATCGAATCACTCAAATGCCAGGCGGTCGCCTCAAGAACCTATGCATTCGGCTTTACCATGCCCGGTGATGATTATGATATAACCGATTCGTTTAACTATCAGGGTTATCGCGGCTATAAACCCGGCTACGAAAAATGTATGCGTGCCTGCGTTGAAACAACGGGCGTCATTCTGTCTGTCGATAACGAAATCCCGCTTGCGTTTTACGGCGCAACAAACGGCGGAGAGACCGCTTTGCCGTCACACCTTTTCGGATATGATTCGCTTGACCCGCTGTATGAAATCCGTCTTGATGACATTGACTTTTATGAAGCCAATCCTGCCTGCAGGCAGAATCTTGAAATTACATACGGAGAAATATCCGACAACGAAGCATTTAACGCTCTCCTTCGCAAAGAGGCGAAAAAAATTGTCGGTTCTTCCGTTCGGCTCATTTCAATTCTTGAAACGGATGTGAACACACCGAAATTCGAAAACTGCGAACGCAACATGGCGAATGTTGATGTGCGTATTCTTGTTGGCACCGGCAGCGGCGAGCAGGAAGTTTCCTTCGGGTTTTCAGCCGACAGGTTGAAAGCTGAAGGTGTTTTTACAAAAAATTATAAGATGTACTGGGGAGAACCGACGAGCACCGGTTACAACATCTATTTCTGCCGCTACGGGCATGGCCTCGGAATGTCGCAATACGGTGCTCAGGCGCGGGCGCGTGAGGGTCAGACGTATCAGCAGGTGCTTAAATTTTACTATGGGAAAATGAAGCTTACCGATGTTTGCGAGCTGAATCCCGAGCGTCCTTTTGCATACAGCCTTAATATCAAAGCATACGGCGAGTTCAACACGACCAATGTCAACCTTCGTTCCGGTCCCTCCGCATCATTCACAAGTTTGGGCAAGTTCAACACGGGCACGCATGTTGATGTTATCAATGCCGTTAACGGTTGGATTTGCTGCATTGCGGACGGCAAACTCGGCTATGTTCGCGGCGATTATATCGATGTTAAGCTTTTCCCGTCGCCCATTGCTGCGCAGCAAAGAGTCTGCGAGGCAAAAACAACCGAAGCGGCCGCCCTTCGTACCTCCCCTTCTCAATATGCAGCCGAAATCGTGTCACTCAGTGAAGGTGCACAGATCCGCGTTTGGTTTGAAATCGGGGACTGGTACTATGTTCGAATCGGACACCGTTCCGGCTTTGTTGAAAAGAGCAAAATAATTATCGGAGATTGGTTCATCATAGACCTTCATGCGATCGTTTCATCGCAAATAGGCGACGGAATCCGCCCGCGGCCGTGAGTTTGCGGCGAAACGGTGCGGGGTGAGTATCCAGACATTCACCGTATTGTTCCAATCAACTGTACAGTACGCAAAGTATGCATAAACAGCCCTTCCGAATGCATCGACATCGGAAAGGGCTGTTTGTTTTTGTGACATTTAAGCGACTTTTTTAAGAGCCGTGCTGCGCGGCGGTTTTAAGCAGAAGCATGAACCCCGTCAGCAATATGAGAAAGGAAAAATTAAACAGGGAAAACTCTTTTACATATGCTCCTGATTTTCCGGGATTATGCTTTACATATTCACGGAAAGTGATGAGGCTTGCAAGCGATGCGATGAGTGTGCCGACGCCGCCGATATTTACTCCGACAAGCAGATCCGCATAGTTTTCCGTGAACTGTGAAAGCAGAATTGCGGACGGAACATTGCTTATGAACTGGCACGAAAGAACACTGAACACAAGCGTGTTCCGCTCCAAAAGCCCCGACAGAAACTGCCGAACGATGCCTATTCTGCTCATATTTCCCGCAAAAATAAAGAAGAATACAAATGTCAGCAGCAGCGGCCAATCAACTGCGAGCAGTGCCTTTCGGTCTGCCGCAAAGCAAAACAGCCGGTATTATAACCAAGCCTATCCAATACGGAATTCCTCTGAAAACTATCGCAATTGCCAACGCAAAAAGCGCAAGGTAAACCGCAAGACGCACCGGCGGAAGCCGAAACTTTTCATCGCTCAGCTCCAGCGGTTCCGGCTTTACAAATACCAGACAGCAAAACGTGATAAGAGCGACCGAAAAAACGAAAGGCGGTGCCATGATACGCATAAACTCAAGGTTCGGGATTTCAAACTTTGTGTAAAGATACAGGTTCTGCGGATTTCCGAACGGAGTCAGCATTCCGCCGAGGTTTGCGGCTATATTCTGCATTATGAAAGTGAATGCCATGTATTTTTCTTTGTGCGTTGTTGTGAGCACAAAAAATCCCAGCGGCAAAAACGTCAGCAAAGCCATGTCGTTTGCTATCAGCATGGAACCGATAAAAGTTATGTACACAAGGGCAAGCACGCTCATGCGGGCGTTTTTAAAAAGCCGAACTATTTTGCGTGCCAGCATGTAAAAAAAGTTAATGTTCTTCAGCGCACACACAACCGCAAGCACGCAGAACAGGCATGTCAGAGTTTTGAAATCGAAATACCCCGAATAAAGCTTATCCGGAGGCACAAAAAACATGGTTATGACCGCAGCCGAAAGCGCAATAACCATTACGGTATTTTTCTTTACAAATTGTTCAATTGCTGACAGAATGCATACCTTATTCATTCTCTTTGCGCTGCTGCTTTTTCTTTCGTTCATTTTTTCACCCTTTGCATTTTTTTGCTGAAAGAGCAACGGAATTCATTTTGCAAAACAAAAGGAAGCAATCGAATGAATGCTTCCTTTGTTTGGTAGCGGCAATCTGATTCGAACAGATGACAGGTCGGGTATGAACCGAATGCTCTAGCCAGCTGAGCTATGCCGCCGTATTCGTGCGGAGGGGCTGATGCACGACCGCAATTGAAATGGTTGCGGGGGAGGGACTTGAACCCCCGACCTTCGGATTATGAGCCCGACGAGCTACCGACTGCTCCACCCCGCGATGGTCATTGCCTTTGGAACTCTCGCTCCACAATGCAAGAGCTATGATACCACGCACGGAAGCGGTTGTCAAGCATTATTTTTAAAAAAGTTATATATATTTTCTTTACTTGTTTATGTTTGCATTTTATATTGTTAATTTGGGTTGACATTGCCAAAAATAAGTGTTAAAATCTTCATCAAATTAAATTTGGCTTTGATGGAGAAAAGAGCGGCGGTTGCCCAAGAGAGGTTCGCATTTGCTGGGAGCGAGCTGCAATTAAAAGCTCATAAAGTTCGCTCCGGAGCCGCAGCGGTGAAGTTTTGCCTTCCAAATCTGAGATTTGTGCTATGTCTGTCGGTACTTTTCGGGTTCATTCACGGACAAAATCGGGTTTGGATCGGGGCATATGTGTAGTCGCTGCCGCGTCAGACCCGATAAAGTCTTCTTGAGGCAACCTTGGACTGTTGCTGTTTGTGAACGCAATTTCGCGGATGCATTCGGCACGTTTCGGGCTGTGAAACAGGGTGGTACCACGAGAAAAGCGCACTCGTCCCTCAGGGACGGATGCGCTTGATTTATTTTGCGGAACAAATTTCTTTGATTTGAAGAATAAAGGAGAAAAACAAAATGCTTGACGAACTTGCAAAAATCCGTGAGGACGCGCTTAAGCGGCTTGAGAACATCAAAAGCGAAGAAGAGCTGTCCGAACTGAACACCTCCGTTTTGGGCAGAAACGGCGCATTGACGGCTATTCTGCGCACAATGGGCAAACTCTCTGCCGAAAGGCGCGCGCAGCTCGGCAAAGCGGCCAATGATGTTAAACAGTCCATTGCCGAAGCACTTGAAGCACGAAAAGCAATGCTTGATGCATTTGCAGAGCAAAAGCGCATTGAAGACGAAACCGTTGACGTTACCCTTCCGGGCGTTATCGAGCTGCCGTCCGGCAAACTCAACCCGCTTACCAAGGTATATCGCGAAATCCGCGATGCGCTTGTTGGATTGGGCTTCACAACCTTTGAAGGGCCCGAAATCGAATATGACGATTTTAACTTCACAAAGCTGAACCTTCCGCCGGATCACCCCGCAAGGGATATGCAGGATACCTTCTACATCAACGACAGGGTTCTGCTGCGCACGCACACATCCCCCTGCGAAGCGCGCGCGCTTATGACGCTTGAGCCCCCGTTCCGCCTTGTTATTCCGGGAAGAGTTTTCCGCGTTGACGAGCCCGATGCAAGCCACAGCCCTGTTTTCATGCAGATTGAAGGGCTTGTTGTTGACAAAAACCTGACATTTGCCGATTTGAAAGGCACTATCGACACTTTTGTTAAGGCCGTTTTCGGCGAGAACGTCCGCTCACGCCTCCGCCCGAGTTATTTCCCGTTCACGGAGCCTTCTGCCGAGGTTGATATTTCCTGCACGATCTGCGGCGGAAAAGGATGCAGCTCCTGCAAGGGCACGGGCTGGATGGAGATTATGGGCTGCGGCATCACAAACCCGCATGAACTTCAAAACTGCGGACTCGATCCCAACGAATGGTCCGCGCTTGCATTCGGCGTCGGAGTTGACCGCGTTGCGTGCCTGAAATACGGCATCAGCGACATTCGCCTGCTTTACGAAGGCGATGCGCGTTTCCTCAGGCAGCTGTAATTAAGGAGGGCAAAATAATGAAACTACCGCTTAAATGGCTGAAAGATTATGTTGACTATAACGTAACACACAAAGAGTTTGCTTCAAAAATGCTCCTGCGCGGATTCGAGGTTGCGGATATCATTCCCGAAATGAAGGTCAGCAATGTTGTTGTCTGCACAATAACGCATATTGAGCAGCACCCGAATGCGGAAAGGCTGCGCGTTTGCAATATCGATATCGGCGCGGAAAACGAACTTGTTATCGTTACCAATGCGGCTAATGTGTACGAAGGCTGTCAGGTTCCCGTTGCGCTGGACGGTGCGATTCTTGCGGACGGCACGGAAATAAAGCCCACAAAGATGCGCGGTGTGCTGAGCAGCGGAATGTTCTGCGGCGGTGCGGAACTCGGCATCAACGATGTTGAATACGAGGGCGCGGGTGCGGACAGCGTTCTGATTCTGAACGACGGCACAAAATACACAAACGGTATGCGCATTCAGGAAGCACTCGGGCTTGACGATGTCATTTTCGATATTGAACTCACGCCCAACCGCCCCGATTGCCAAAGCATTATCGGCCTCTGCCGCGAGTCTGCGAGTGCTCTCGGTCAGAAATTCCACGAACCTGTCATCAAACCCGTTGCCGGCAGCGGCAGTGCGGCGGATTATGCAAAGGTCACCGTGCTCAATCCCAACCTTTGCCCGCGCTATTGCGCAAGGGTTGTGACCGATTTGAAAATCGAGCCCTCACCGAAATGGATGCAGCTGCGTCTGAAGCTTTCGGGGATCCGTCCGATCAACAATATTGTTGATATTACAAATTATGTTCTGCTCGAATACGGTCATCCGATGCATGCATTCGACCTTGCCTGCATTGAAGATGCGCATATTGTTGTTCGCAATGCCGTTGAGGGCGAGGTTGTAACAACGCTTGACGGCAAACAACGCGCCGTAACACCGGATATGCTGCTCATTGCCGACCCGCATAAGGGCGTCGGCATCGCAGGCGTCATGGGCGGGCTGAATTCCGAAATCACCGTGAATACAAAGGTCACGCTGTTCGAAAGTGCGGTGTTCAACGCAGCAAACATTCGCCGCACAACGCAGAAGCTGCATCATTCAACCGACTCCTCCGCAAGGTTCACAAAGGGCGTTGAAGCCGTGAATGCGGAACTTGCGGTCAACCGCGCGATTGAGCTTGTTGACATTCTCGGAGCCGGCAGGGTCATCGGCAGCATGATCGACGTTTGCAATGCGGATATTTCCGAAAAAGTCGTGAATGCGGATGTTTGTCATATTAACCGTATTCTTAACACGAAACTCAGCGGAGAATCCATGGCGGAGCTGCTTTCGACCATCAGCATTCCCGCTGAGGTTTGTGAAAACAAGCTGCGTATCAAGGTTCCTCACTTCCGCACGGATATTGAAGACGGAATCGAAACCGACTGGGATATTGCGGAAGAAATCGGGCGGCTTTACGGCTACGATAACATTGAGCCTACGCTTATGCACGGCGACTCCTTCCAAGGCAGGCTTTCCCGCTCCGTCATAATTGAAGACAGGGTGAAGGATACAATGGCTGCAATGGGCTTCATGGAGCTTTATAATTACAATTTCACCTCTCCGCAGGAATATGATCTGCTGCTTATTCCGGAGAACGACGAAAAGCGCAACACCGTTCGCCTGCAAAACCCCTTCGGCGAGGATCAAAGCCTTATGCGCACAACGCTCATCGGCGGCCTGCTCCGCACGATGCGCACAAACTGCAACAAAAAGAGCGGTCACGGCAGGTTCTTCGAAATCGGCAATGTTCACTTCAACAACCCCGATCTGCCCGAGGAACGCAAGATGCTCGGCATTATCGCATACGGCGGTGCAGGAAATGTCCGCAATGCCGAAAACTTTTTCACGCTTAAAGGTATAATTGAAAAGCTGTTCGAAATACTCGGCATTGAGAACGCAAGGTTTGAGCGCGGAGGCGGAGCGTATCTGCACCCCGGCCAGAAAGCCGTTGTTTCAATTGACGGCGAAGTCATCGGTGAAATGGGCTGCACTCACCCCCGCGTTGAAAAGAATTTCGGCCTGAGCTGCAACGCATACCTTGCCGAAATCGATTTCAACAAGCTTGCGGCGCACACAAACAATTCACGCAAATACAGACCTTTGCCCAAATTCCCGATCGTGCCGCGTGATATTGCGGTTGTTGTTGACAGGAACATTGAAGCACAGACTGTCATTGACATCATCAACACAGCCAAGACACAGGTTATTGTTGAAAACGCAAAGGTATTCGATGTCTACTATCCCAAAGAAGCGGGCGACAAGGGCATCCCCGAAGGCAAGAAGAGCATGGCATTCAGCTTCGAACTCCGTTCCGATGAACGCACGCTTACTGATGAAGACATCAACCGTGCAGTGAATACCATTTTGAAGGCTCTCAAATTCCGTCTTGATGCGGTTCTGAGGTCATAACTGTTTTCCGTTTCTGCGGTTTTTAAGCCGATTCCGCTTATTTCGGACTGTTTTAGGGAAGCGTTCCGTATTTGCTTATTCGGACCGTTTCCCGCATCGGCCGCCGCTCCCGTTCCGCATCTTCGGTGCCGCGCGGGAGCGACCGCACCGACCGAGAAGGTTTTAATTAAATCAACGAAACACCGCCTAAAGGAGGTTCCCGCCAAAAATGCTTGCTCGTTTTTTTCTCGGCTCCTTTTCAAAAAGTTTCGCTATGTTTTGCAGGGATTTACACAAATCGCCTGATTAACGAGTATGTTTAACATTGTTTTGGTTCAGCCGGAAATACCGCAAAACACCGGCAATATATCCCGAACCTGTGCCGTTACCGGATGCAGGCTGCACCTTGTTCGTCCCCTCGGTTTTTCCGTTGATGACAGGTATTTGAAGCGCGCCGGTTTGGACTACTGGAACGAGCTTGAGATTTACTATTATGACAGCTTTGAAGAACTTGAAGCGGCTCATCCCGATGCACGGTTCCATCTGCTTTCCACCCATGCGGAAGCAAGTTTTGCCGAAGCGCAATTCCTGCCCGGCGATTTTCTTGTTTTCGGAAAGGAAACGGCGGGACTCGGGCAGGAACTGCTCTCAAGGCGCAGCTCGGATGCAATTCGCATTCCCATGCGAAAAGGTCTGCGTTCACTCAACCTTTCAAACTCCGTGGCAATCGTCGTTTACGAAGGCTTGCGTCAAAACGGATATGCCGGGCTTGTGTGACACCGTTTCAATCACGTTCCGTTATAAATAACTTTTTGTTAAATTCGGGCGTATCTGCCCATATGATAAAAGAGGTTGCAGCAATGGCAAAAATCGAATCACACAACACGCTTGAAAAAATACTTGAAAACGGCATCATTGCAATATCCCGCGGCAATTACGGCGACACTCTGCTTCGCGCCGTTGATGCGGCTGCACGCGGCGGAATCAAAGCCGTTGAAATTACATTCGAACAAAATCTTGCACCCGAAATTGCGGGCGAAGCATTGGATAAACTTGTTCGCAGATTCGGCACTGTACTGGCTGTCGGCGCAGGCACGGTGCTGACGCTTGAACAGCTCAGCATTGCAGCACAGGCGGGAGCGAAATATATTGTTTCGCCGAACAGTGACTGCTATATAATCAAGGAAACAAAGCGGCGCGGGCTGATTTCGATTCCGGGCGCAATGACGCCGACGGAAATCACGGCAGCTCATGCGGCAGGCGCGGATATTGTGAAGCTGTTCCCCGCCGGTGCACTCGGAGTGGAATACTTCAAAGCGATCAAAGCACCTCTCAGACATATTCCTGTTGCGGCTGTCGGCGGAGTTACACCCGAAAACCTTTTGCTCTTTAAAAAGGCGGGTGCGTGCGCATACGGCATCAGCACGGGGATTTTTAATGCAGCTGCAATAAAAAGTGAAGATTACGAACGTGTGCGCCTTCTGGCGCGCGAATACGTTCGACTTGCTGCGCAGCAGGATTAACCGCCGCGCTTTCGGCAGCATAAAGTAAACAATTTGACAGTGCATACGGAGAAACAGTTTTGAGCGATAAAACATGCAGCAATATTCACGAGGGACACCGAAAGCGACTGCGTGAAAGCTATATCAAAAGCAACGGAAGCGATGCTCTCAGGGATCATCAGCTGCTTGAACTTCTGCTGTTTTATGCCATTCCCCGGCGGGATGTAAATCCGCTTGCACATCGTCTGGTCAACCGCTTCGGTTCACTCCGCGGAGTGCTTGAAGCAAGCTTTTCCGAACTTGCGGAAGAAGGGGTTTCGCAAAGCACGGCCATTTTGATTAAATTGGTCGGTGATATCAATTTTCGCGCAAAAATTGCCGACGCAGCCGGGAAACAATTGAAAAATACCGATGATGCAATGGATTTTTTGCAGTGCATTGATTGCGGAAGAACGCGAGGAGGTTTGCCTTGCGGTTTGTCTCAACGCAAAATCCGCCGTAACTTACAGCGAAATTGTGGGACGGGGAAACAGCTCGAAACGCCGTTTTCGTTAAGGCGAATTGTTGAGATCGCACTCGCACAAAAATCGAATGCAATAATCATTGCGCACAATCATCCGTCCGGCGATCCGAAGCCCTCCGCACTTGATATTGAAAATACGCGGCGCCTCAGGCTTCTGCTCAACGAAGTCGGAATCGACATGCAGGAACATATCATAGTTTGCAGCAGTGCATGTTATGCGATAGTTCGCGGATACTCAAGGAGCACGGAGCATTTCGGCAGCACTTCCGATACCGCACAGAAAACCTGCACGGAAGATAAGCCTGCGCGCATCACTGTATCAAACAGCGGTGCGTGACGCTGCGTCATTAAATAATGTCGGCTTAACCGTTATTATCATCGCTCAATACTTTGGATTGAGCAAGGAAAGGACATAGGCAGCAATACAATGAATCAAAAAAAAAAAGCATTCCGAAACAGCCGAACGCATTATACTTTTTATCGGCGCAGCATCACTTCTGCTCGCATTCTGCATCTGTTTCGGATGCACCGGAAACAGCAGTGCGAAGACCTTGCAGCAGCTTTTTGATGAAATCAGCAGCACAGGCAAAATGGCGGCTCTGACTGCCGTTCCAACCGAAGATTACTTTCCCGTTTTCGGAATCGAAACGGACAAGGTTGAGGACTCCGTGTTTTATATCGCAGAAAACCCCTCGTCATCGGCGGATGAAGCCGCAATATTCAAAGCCGTTGATGAAACCTATGCCAAAACGCTTGAACGAATCTTCAAGGCACGAATTCAGGCACAGGCTCAGCTCGCTCAAAGCTACAGCATTGAGCAGTATGACAAGATTAAAAGCACTCAGATTAAACGTAACGGCTGCTATGTTTATTATGTTGTGAGCGAATCGGGCGCGGAACTGACCGAAATGCTTGACTCCGGTATTGCAGGCATCATTGCGCAGGGCTGATATCTTTTTATCGGATTTCGGTGTTTCGGGATATTTGATTTTGCGGCAAAAAAGCAACCGGATTCGGATTTTCTCGGCCGAAACGCACTTGCAATTGACAAGCCCGCACCAATATGGTAGAATTCTTCAACAGAAGCGGCAGTTGCGGGTATGCATACCGCACTTTCAGAGTGCCGCGAAATACAATATTATGAGGCTTAGTTTTATGAAATTAGGTAAAATTGTTGCTGTTCTGCTTGCCTGTATTTTTGCATTGGGGTTATTAGCATGCAAAAAAACGGATGATCCCGTTATCGACATCGGCGGCAGCGCATCCCCCAACCAAACCGATGCTCCCGCAACCCAACAGGGTTCGGTCGCAGACAGTGCAACCCCAAACAGCGATTTATCCACAAGTGTACCCACTTCGGAAGGAACATCGGATATTAATCCCACGCCGACTGAAGCTCCGGATAACGAAAGTATCGTGTCCCTCGGCAGTGAAACCGCACCCGCACGCAACACAATGCCCACGGAAACTTACGGTTTAAGTAATGCTGAGTGTGAAAGCTGGTTTTCCGATGCCGTGTTTATCGGGGATTCAATCACCATCGGTTGGAAAAACTATAACAATCGCATGCTCGAAAAAAATCCCGAATTTTTCGGAAATACGCGCTTCCTCTGTGAAGGCAGCTACGGTGTCGGACATGCACTTGAGCCGATTTCGGATTCCAGCCTGCATCCCATTTACGGCGGAGAACAATGCTACATTTGGGATGCCGTTAAGAAAATGGGCGCAAAAAGGTCTTCATTCTGTTCGGATTGAACGACATTTCCATTTGGGGTGTTCAGGGCACTGCGGACAACTATGCCGAAGTCATTTCGAATATTCGCCGCGAAAGCCCCGAAACGGAGATTTACGTTATCAGTGCAATGTATATGTTCAAAGGCAGCGAGCGCGAAAAGCTGAACAACAAGAATATCTATGCACTTAACAAACTGCTTGCCGAAATGTGCCGCGAAAACGGCTATGAATTTGTTAATATCGCAAGCAATCTTATTGATGAGGGCGGCTTCCTCCCCAAGGAGTACTGCTCCGACAACTACGTTCATCAAACCTACTCCGCATATGCGGTTTGGGCGGATGTCCTTCGCAGTCTTGCCGCAAGGCATATAACCGGTCAAGGAAAGCTTGTTTTCGAATAATCCAAGCGTTTGAACTGCCGTTTATGAATTATTCAGACCGACTTTGTGCAATATAATTTCGGTCGACACACAGAAAGATGCTCCTCGGGTTTTATTATCCGAAAAGATATCATGGAGGAAAAACAATGAAACGCACTGTATCCTTTGCACTCTCTGCCGTTCTTGCTCTTGCTATGCTCCTTTTCATCGGCTGCAAAGGCAATGAAACTCAGCCTAAGCAGGCGGATGTTGAAGCGGTTTACACAAAGCTTGTTGAATCCGGTCAGCTTCCGTCAATGACAAAAGTCCCCGAGAGGGATCTTGAAGAGGTTTACGGAATCGATAAAACAAAGCTTGCGCAGTGGACAATGTACCTGTCGGAAAACTATGCGGTCACAGTCGGCGAAGTTTCGATTTTTGAGGTTTCCGATGCGGCATATGCCGAGGAACTGCAAAGTATTCTTCAGAATCGACTTGACAGGCTCCGCAAGGTTGCAAAAGAATATGCACCCGCCGAGACCGCAAAACTCGATCCTGTGGAAGTGCATCGCGTCGGCAATTATGTTTACATGGTTGCGGGCAGCGACTACAATGCTCTCATGAAAATCATGCAGGAGAACATCGGCTGATGGTTTTTTTCAAGTCTGCTGTTCATCTTCATCTATCTTGTTGTAACTTTGGCACTGTATTATGCAGTGCCTAATCGCGTTTATCGAAACGTAATTCTCTGTGTTCTCAGCCTTATTTTCTACGGCTGGGGCGAACCGAGTTTTGTGCTTTTGATGATATTCTCCATAGCGTTCAACTGGCTTGCCGGTTTGCTTGTCGGAAAATATCGAAACAACAAAAAACGCTGCAAGGCTGTACTCGTTGCTTCCGTTGTGCTGAACCTTGCGCTGTTGGGCGTATTCAAATACACGGGCTTTGTTGTTGACACGCTGAAAGCCGTTTTTCCGTTCATGCGCAGCTATGCAACGCCGATAATACCTCTGCCCATAGGCATTTCGTTCTATACCTTCCAGGCAATGAGCTATGTTATCGATGTTTACCGCAACGACACATCTGTTCAAAAGAACCCCGTGTATTTCGGTACATATGTCGCACTCTTCCCGCAGCTTATCGCGGGCCCGATCGTGCGCTATCGCGACATTGCGGATCAGCTTGAAAACAGGCACGAAAACGTTGCTCAGTTTGCTTCCGGAATAAAGCTTTTCACTGTCGGACTTGCAAAAAAAGTTTTGCTTGCAAATCAGCTTATCGCACTTTGGAACGTTCTCCGCGCAAGCTCCGCAACCAACGGTGTTCTCGGTTCATGGGTCGGAATCATTGCATATACACTGCATATCTATTTCGATTTCGGCGGCTATTCAGATATGGCAATAGGTCTCGGCCGAATGTTCGGGTTTGAGTTTCTCAAAAACTTTGATTACCCCTATATTTCCCGCAGTATCAGCGAATTCTGGCGCAGATGGCATATCTCCCTTTCCACATGGTTCAGGGAATACGTCTACATTCCCCTCGGCGGCAACCGCCACGGACTTGCGCGCACCCTGCTTAACACCGCAATCGTTTGGATGCTCACCGGACTTTGGCACGGTGCAAGCTGGAATTTCGTGCTTTGGGGCGTATATTTCGGGATTATCATCATTATCGAAAAACTGTTCCTCGGGAAATATCTTGAAAAGGCCCCCGCATTCCTTTCCCACCTGTATGCGATATTCCTTTTCACCTTCGGATGGGTTCTGTTCGACTTCACGGACATGGGGCAGATGTGTGATTTCATCGTTTCGCTTTTCAACGGCGGCAGTGTCGGCTTGATTTCGCATGATGCACTGGTTTATGTGCTTGCTTATCTTCCCGTGCTGATCATTTCAATCATTGCCTCCACCCCGTTGGTCAGCAACCTTCATAAAAAAATCGAAAACAGAGCGTGGTGCGGCTATGCCGATGCGGCACTTGTGTTGATTGCGCTTGTTATCTGCACTGCATCGCTCGTTTCAAGCGGCTATAATCCGTTCATCTATTTCCGATTCTGATAACGGTCGCTGTTAAGAGCGCAAATGCCCTTGCATGGCACATGCAATTATGTTTATTAAAAACCCGCTGACGTCAAGCATCCGTCGGCGGGTTTTGTTTTTTTGCAGCCGCAGCTGAGGTATCAAACAACGCTGAATACCGTTAATGTCCGTTTGTTATTTTGATGCATACATTTTGCCGACTATCCAATTTGACAGCCGACAGGGCAGAAACTTTCCGAGCAGGCAGCAGGCTTTGTATTGCAGCCCGACGGAGCGAAGCGGCTTCGGGTTGCGTTTGCGGGACACCGAATACATGCACCGCGCGATAACATCGGGGGACATGCCGTTCTGCTCATCGCGTTCCATTGTTGCAACGGATTTCGAAAGTGCAGCATAATCGGAGCTGCCCGCATTCGATTTTGTTCTTGCAGCAGTAAAACCTGTTTTTTATATCGCCGGGCATGATTGCCGCAACGCGAACCCCGTACGGACGCACTTCGTTGGCCGTTGCAAGCACAAGCGAATTCAGTGCAGCTTTTGATGCCGAGTAATATGCCTGAAAAGGTATGGACAGCATTCCCGCAACCGAGCTTGTTACGATTATCATACCGCTCCCCTGCCTGCGCATTTCGGGCAAGGCCGCACGTATGCAGTTGGAAGTGCCGAAAAAGTTAACGTCAAATTGGCGTTTTGCATCCGCATAGGCTGTGAACTCAACCGCACCGGAAATTCCGAACCCGGCATTGCAGATAAGAACGTCAAGCCTTCCCTCACGGCTGACAACGGTTTTAATCGCATTGCGGACGGCAGCCTCGTCCGTAACATCGGCGCAAATGCTCTCAATTCCTTCTTCCGGGCACGGACGGCGGCTCAACCCGTACACTCTGTCTCCCTTGGCGAAGAACAGTTTTGCGGCAGCAAGCCCGATTCCGCCCGAAGCACCGGTGATAAGTACGATTCTTTTCGGGTTATCAGTCATTTTTCACAATTCTCTCAATAATATCGAGAGCCTCGTCAAGTATAGTTTCGGTATGGTTTGCCATATAGCTCGTGCGGAGCAGACTCTCTCCCGGAGGCGTTGCGGGCGGCAGAACCGGGTTCACATAAACACCCGCGTCAAACAATTCCTTTGCCTTGCGAAGTGTGCGCATTTCATCATAGGTATAGATGGGGATAATCGGCGTTATGCTGTCGCGTATGGCAATGCCGCGTTCCAGCAGCCCTTTGCGCATATAAGCCGCAAGTTCAACAAGCCTCTTGGGCATTTCGGGATGACTGCGGAGAATATGCAGTGCCTCAATCGCCGTTGCACAGTTTGCGGGCGGAATGCTTGCGCAGAAGATGAACGGACGCGAGGCATGGCGAACATAGTTCACAACGCGCTTATCGCCCGCCATATAGCCGCCGAGAGAAGCGAGGGACTTGCTGAAGGTGCCCATTATGATATCAACCTTATCGGTCAGACCGAAGTAATCTGCCGTACCTCTGCCGCCGTTTCCGATAACGCCGAGACCGTGAGCATCGTCAACCATAACGCGCGCTTTGTATTTTTGCGCAAGCTCAACAATTTCGGGCAGCTTGCATATATCGCCGCCCATGCTGAACACGCCGTCTGTCACAATAAGCTTGCCCGATTCAAGCGGAACACTCTGAAGCGCAGTCTCAAGGTGTGCCATATCGCTGTGGTTGAAGCGAATCGTCTTTGCGTAGCTCAGTTTGCAGCCGTCATAAATGCTTGCATGATTCTCCTTATCGCAGAAAATGTAATCGCCTCGACCCGCAATCGCGCTGATGATGCCCAAATTGCTTTGGAAACCCGTTGAGAATGTCATAACATCTTCTTTGTTCAAAAAATCAGCAAGCTCCGACTCAAGCTGAACATGCAAATCAAGCGTGCCGTTCAAAAACGCGAACCTGAACAGCCCGAGCCGTATTTTTCGAGTGCACGCACGCCCGCCGCAATAACGTCGGGATTGGAAGTCAGCCCAAGGTAGTTGTTTGAACCGAGCATTATGCGCCGTGAACCCTCCATGATGACTTCCGGAGCCTGTTTCGATTCGATTTGGTGGAAATAGGGATAAACGTTTTCGGCTGTTGCCTTCTCGACTATCTCAACCCTGCATTTGTCAAATAAATCCATATAAATCTCCAATAAATGCGGCAGTCCGCGCACCCGGATGAAAAATAAATATGGCTGCGCTTTCCGCCTTGGTATATACCTTTCAAGTTTAATACATTTTTTAAGAAAAGTCAAGGCATTTAAAGAAAAAACTTAGTTTGTTACGAACGGCAATAATTAAGTTAAACTTGCTAACGGTCCGCTCCTGTGCTAAAATTGAAACATCATATCAACTCGGAGAAATCAATGCAAAACGAACCGGAATATGAACTGATTAAAAGCAGCCGAAAAACACTTGCTGCCGAAATCAAGCAGGGTCGGTTATCATTCGCGCCCCGCATCAGGCAGCAGATGAAGATATCAGGCGATTCATCCAAAAGAACAGTCAATGGATTGAGACCCATCTTGCAAAATCACGTTCCCGTGAAGCAGCTGCGGAAAGCATCCCGAAACTGACGCCCGAAGAGCTTCATAACCTTGCTCAACAAGCTCTGGAAGTGATTCCCGCGCGCGCTGCGTACTATGCTCCGCTCATCGGCGTTACATACGGGCGAATAACGATTCGAAACCAAACCTCCCGCTGGGGAAGCTGCAGCAGCAAAGGCAATCTGAATTTCAACTGCCTTTTAATGCTTGCCCCGCCGGAGGTTTTGGACAGCGTTGTTGTTCATGAACTTTGTCACCGCAGGGAAATGAACCACTCGCAAAAATTCTATGCCGAAGTCCTTCGTGTTTTTCCAACCTATCGCACGCAGGAAAAATGGCTCAAAGAACACGGCGGCGAACTGCTGAAGCGGCTCCGTGACTGACATAATTTTATTTTATAAAATACCAGTTTTTTATGTTCCGCAGCAAAGCCGGTTCGCGCATCGTTCCGATTTCCTGAAGCTTTGCGGAGTACACAACGCTGTTCAGGCGAAAATAAAGCACAATGAACGGAAGCTCATCGGCAAAAGCGGTTTGCAGCTCATATGCGGCATTGCGAAGGGATTCCTCATCCGCAGCAGCGTTCATTTTGTTAAGTGCGGCCGAAACCCCGGAATATAAGCCTGCATTGTAATGCCCGAAATTGTTCTTCCCGTTTGCACCGAGATAGGGCTCAAGGTCATTGCTTTGCGCAAGATTAAAGCCGCACAATGCAAGATCCCAATCGCCCGCCGCAAGCGCGGTCATATATTCACTGTCCGCGCTGCCGTATGAATGTGCAGCGGTCACAACCTTCACCGTTATGCCGACGGCCGCAAGCTGTTCGGCAATCATGCCCGCCGCCTCGCTTCGAACGGTGTTTTCGGTTGTGCCGCTTGTTAAAAGCGTAAGCTCAATCGGGCTTCCGTTCAGCGTTCTCCGCCCGTCCGCACCGACGCGGCTGCCGAGTTCATCGAGAATTGCATTTGCGCTGTTCAGGTTAAAGTCATATTGAACGGCGTTGCTGTTATACAGCCATGAATCCGGCGGCACAGGAACATCGGCAGCACGAGCCCTGTTCATGTAAGCGTTTGTTATCAGCTTGGTTCTGTTCAGTGCATGTGCAATTGCACGGCGGAACTCAACGCGTGACACGAATGCGCGATTATGATTCACAAGCATGACTTCCATGTTTTGAGTCATCATATCCGTAACAACGGTTTTTCCCGCCTCGCTGTATTGTCCGACGGTCAGAAGCGCAGTGGGCACAAAATTAAGCTGCCCCGCACCGTAGGAGGCGAGCGCGGTTGCATTTGATTCTCTTGCGTGGAATTCGACAGTATCGATATACGGCGGCCTGTCCCACCATTCCTCGTTGGATTTTAACGTTATCTTTGTGTTTGAAACATAGCTTGCACGATATGCGCCCGTCCCGGTGAACGGTTCGGCATTCTCATGTATTATCGGGAAGCTGAGCGAATAAAGCTCCCCTATGCCCACAGAATTCATCGTTACGCGCAGTGTTGTCGCGTCTATCATTTCAATTCGATTGATGCTTGAAAGCGCAGAAGCATAGTATGATTCGGAACCGAGAGTGTAAAGCTGATTAAATGTATACACAACATCACCCGCGGTCAATATGTCCCCGAATGCCATTTAACATTTTCGCGCAGGTTAATAATCCACGAATTTGCATTTTCTTCATCCGCGCTCCAGTTAATGGCAAGCGACGGAATGAGTCTGTTGCTTTCGTCAATGCCGATAAGGCTCTCGAAAACAAGTGAATAGAGCCCGAGTGCTTCCTCCGTTGTTGCTATCAGCGGATTATAATTCAGATTATCTTTATTCAGGTTGCGCGGCATGGGGAGTTTCAGCGTTCCGCCCTGCTGCGGAACGGGTTCCGATGTTTGCGGCGCCGCAGATTGCGGCAGATTCGTCTGAATCGCGTCGCCGCTGCCGCGCTTTCCGCATGCAGTACAGAAAAGCACCAAGACGGCAAGCAGAACGGCTCCTGCTTTTAACAAAACCCGCCTTGCAGGTTCGACCCTATTCACGTCCCGCTTCATGTTCGCTTTCGCGCAGAAATTGGTATTTTTCATATGCATCTTTAACCTTTTTAACATAATTTTCTGTTTCCTCGTACGGAATGGTGAGATTTTTCCCGTCATAGTATTTCGGGTCGTCCAGCCAACGGTTCACGGCGCTGTGACCTGCATTGTATGCAGCGGCGGCAAGCTCAACATCCCCGTTGTATTTTTCCAAAAGAAACGAGAGCAGCCAGCAGCCCAAATCAATATTGTAATCCGGTTCGAATATTCTGCTTTCGTCATACTCTTTCCCCTGCCGCCATGCGATCCATTCGCCCGTTTCGGGCATGATCTGCATCAATCCCTGTGCGCCCGCACCCGATACGGCATCCGGAGTAAAAAAACTTTCCGTTCTTATGACCGCAAATACAAGGCAGGGATCGAGAGCGTATTTTTCGCACGCGCGTCGAACCTCTGCTTCATATTCCATCGGATAAGAAAAATGTCTCCGCACAGGTTTTTGGAACACAGCTGCGACCGCAAGCGCAAGCGCAATGCAGCAGCCCGCAAAAATGATCCAAAGCCTGTTTCTGCCGCCGTTCTTCCGACTGCCTGTATTTTTGCGTGTATTTTTTCTTTTTGCAGCTTTTTTCGCCATATTCTCCGCCCCCATATGCATTTTTGTTTCTGCGGGAGCGTTTTATGCCTCGCAGAATGGCTGTGCATTATTTTCCGCCGCATTTTTTTGCAATGTTCCGATAAGTTCATCAACCCGCAAATGCAGCTCGGCCTCGGTCGTATCGTTCTCGATTATGTAATCCGCATAGCGTTTTTTCTTCCATTGCGGCATCTGCGCCGCAATTCTTGCACGCGCCTCGCGCCTCGACAGCCCGTCACGCTTCATTATACGGGCATAACGTGTTTCAATATTCGCCGTCACAAGAATCACGCTGTCGCATCTTTTATGCAGCCCGCTTTCGATAAGCAGTGGCACATCAAGCACCACCCCACGGCAATCCGGAAGCTGTTTCGCCGTCTCCGCCTGTTCGAGCAGGCTTTCAATCACGGCAGGATGAACAATATCATTCAGAAGCTCCACGCGACTCTTTTTCTCGGCTGCAATTCGTTCCGCTGAAGCATTTGCCGCATTGCCAGGGCAGGTTTTATCCTGCACTTCGTTTTTCTTTTCCCCGAATACACATACAGAAAGCTTTTTTCGGTCTATATTGCCCGATTCATCCAGTATTCCCTCGCCGAACGCATCAGTAAGCTTCCTTAAGACTTTTTCCGTTTGAATCACATCATGCGCCGTTTTATCCGCATCAACGATAAAAAAACCGCGCTCAGCCAGCATTGCCGAAACGGTGGATTTGCCCGCCGCCATGCTTCCCGTAAGCCCAAGCAGCGGAATGCGCTTGTTTTCGGCAATGATTTTTGCGTCAAAACCATTTGTTCTTTCGCTGTACATAGAGTCGGTTCCTTCCTCCGTTTCTTTATGATAATGCTTTACTTTGTATCAAACCAGCTGTGTCCGCACTCAACATCCGCTTTGAGCGGCACGCGAAGCTTTACAACATTGCTCATGCAGTCTGAAAGCAAAGCTTTCACGCGCTCCGTCTCCTCCTCCGGTGTGTCTATAATCAGCTCATCGTGAATCTGGAGTATCAGCCGTGCGCGGAGTCCCTGTTCCTTAAGACTGTTTGCAACCTTCACCATTGCGGCTTTAATTATATCTGCCGCCGAACCCTGAATCGGCATATTCATCGCTACGCGCTCACCGAAACTTCGCGTATTGTAGTTTGAAGATACGATTTCGGGAAGCTCGCGCCTTCTGCCCATAATAATGGTCACGGCATAGCCTTTTTCCCTGCCGTTTTCAACCGCAGCTTTCATATAGTTCCGCACTCCCGTGCAGCGGTCAAGGTACTTTTCAATGTATTCCGAAGCTTTCTTCGGCGAAATATCCAATTGTTCGGAAAGGCCGTATGCGCTTATGCCGTACACAATGCCGAAATTGACAGCTTTTGCCGCAGAACGCATTTCACGCGTCACATCGTCCTTCGGAACGCCGAAAACCTCCGCTGCTGTGCGCGTGTGGATATCATCCCCGTCGTTGAATGCGGCAATCAAAGCCTCATCCCCGCTTATGTGCGCAAGCACGCGCAATTCTATCTGCGAATAGTCCGCCCCGACAAGAACACAGCCCGGGCTTGCAACAAAAGCGCGGCGGATTTCGCGTCCAAGCTCCGTGCGGACCGGAATGTTCTGCAAATTCGGCTCCTGACTTGAAATACGTCCCGTTGCGGTAACATTCTGGTTCAGGGTTGTGCGGATCCGTCCGTCCGAACCGATTTTTTGGAGCATTGCATCTATGAACGTTGATTTGAGTTTTGTCAGGAATCTGTACTCAAGCACCTTGCCCACGATAGGATGCATGGTCTTCAGCCCTTCAAGCACCTCACTGTCGGTCGAATATCCCGTTTTTGTTTTCTTTCGCGGCGGAAGG
>VOFD01000812.1_pt1 | contig 29042 bp, 35 predicted proteins | sample 5384101 | NCBI WGS metagenome assembly VOFD01 (sample SAMN12384723, study PRJNA508395) | human gut metagenome | isolation source: healthy gut C | host: Homo sapiens
CTCCGGCCTGAATGTCATCTACGGCATCGACCGTGTGCGAAAGGTGGTGGACTGAGATGGATGAAAAGGTAAAGGAGCAGATTCTTGCCATCCGGGACACCGGCCTTACAAATATGTTCGATGTGAACACGGTACAGCGTCTGGCCTATGAGAGAGACTTCTACGAACTGGTTTTATACCTTGAGGATCACCGGAAAGAATACGTGAATTTCATTCTGACCGGCGAGGCATAAACTACACAATTTAGGCCTCAAAACTTCCTGCAGGATTGTCACATATATTTCGATAAATAGCTTGCTATTACAGGCGTTCAGAGTGATATATGTACATACCAAAAGGGAAAACAACCACAAGGAGGAACCACCATGAAGTACACAATCGAAGCCATAGAAAACGCAAAGCCCGGAATGCGCTGGGAAGAGATCGGATGCCATTGGACACTGGGACAGGCCTACCTTTACAGCAAGGAAGCCGGAAACGACCTGCCGAATTTCGCCGAAGTCATCTGGGATTACGACATTGAAGCGATCCTTGCAGATTGCCGGAAGCACGGAGTAAAGGAATTCACCATCAGCTCCACCTTCTCAAGCCTCATCGAGACCATTGCAAAGTTTGAGGAGCTCGGCTGCACGCTGGACGGAATTGTAAAGGTCAAGGAGCGCTACACCCACTTCGGAAGCGACGAGCACGCACTCATCCCGGCCTTCAAGATGACGGTAAAGGAGGCGTAAGGAAATGTGGAGCGAAGGAGTTATCGGCATTCCGGATGCCAAGGACAAGGAGAAATATACCAAGTGCCACTACTGGGTAAAGCACTACGATGAGCCAAGCGAAACTTACGGCATCAATGGCGGCAGGATCAGCAAGCTCATGATCAAGATTGACGGCGAGACCGTTTGCAACTACGACAGAGGCTGGGACATTCATCCCACCTGTAAGGAAGCAGAGATGGCGCTTTGCATCCTGCTGGAGAACCACAACTAAGCATTAAACCCGAATATGAATATTCCGGGAGACTGAGCCAGAAGGCTCTTTCTCTCGTACTGATACCGGATCGCTTAAGCGGTCTTTTATTTTGCTCTGAAAGGAGGCGGCCACCGTGCCAATGCGAAAACTGAAAAACTATAAGCCGACCCGCTTCATGGCAGAGACTTCTCACTACAGCAAGCAGATGGCGGACTTCGCTGTGATGTTCATCGAGCAGCTCACCCACACCAAAGGCACGTGGGCAGGAAAACCCTTCGAGCTCATCGACTGGCAGGAAAGGATCATCCGCGACCTGTTCGGTGTCCTGAAGCCGAACGGTTACCGTCAGTTCAATACGGCCTATATCGAAATTCCTAAGAAAATGGGAAAGTCAGAGCTGGCCGCTGCTGTCGCCCTGCTCCTTTGCTGCGGTGACGGTGAGGAACGCGCCGAAGTCTACGGCTGCGCTGCCGATAGACAGCAGGCCACCATCGTTTTTGATGTTGCTGCGGATATGGTGAGGATGTGTCCGGCACTTAATCGTCGCGTCAAAATACTGGCCTCCCAGAAACGGATCATCTATGAGCCTACCAACAGCTTCTATCAGGTGCTTTCTGCAGAAGCCTACAGTAAACACGGCTTTAATATCCACGGCGTGGTATTCGATGAGCTGCACACCCAACCGAATCGGAAACTCTTTGATGTAATGACAAAGGGCTCCGGCGATGCCAGAATGCAGCCGCTGTATTTCCTGATTACCACAGCCGGAAATGATACAAACACCATCTGCTATGAAGTCCACCAGAAAGCGCAGGACATCCTCGACGGCAGGAAGGTCGATCCAACCTTCTATCCGGTCATTTACGGTGCGGAACCTGACGAGGACTGGACTGATCCGGAGGTGTGGAAAAAGGCAAACCCCTCTCTCGGTATCACGGTCGGCATTGACAAGGTGGAAGCGGCCTGCGAATCGGCAAAGCAAAACCCCGGTGAAGAGAATTCCTTCAGGCAGCTGCGCCTTAATCAATGGGTAAAGCAGGCTGTCCGCTGGATGCCAATGGATAAATGGGACGCCTGCGCCTTTCCGGTCAATGAGGACGACCTCGAAGGCCGTGTCTGCTATGGCGGTCTTGACCTGTCCTCCACTACGGATATTACTTCCTTTGTGCTGGTATTCCCGCCACGGGATGAAGACGACAAGTATGTGATCCTCCCGTACTTCTGGGTGCCAGAGGATACGCTGGAACTTCGTGTGAGACGCGACCATGTGCCCTACGACACTTGGGAGAAAGAAGGCATGCTGCAGACCACCGAGGGCAATGTCATCCATTATGGCTATATCGAGAAATTCATCGAACGCCTCGGCGAGCGCTTCAATATCCGTGAGATCGCATTCGATCGCTGGGGAGCAGTCCAGATGGTTCAGAACTTGGAAAACATGGGCTTTACTGTCGTGCCCTTCGGACAGGGCTTTAAGGATATGAGCCCGCCCACAAAGGAACTCATGAAGCTGACACTTGAGCAAAAGCTCGCTCACGGCGGCCACCCGGTGCTCCGCTGGAATATGGATAACATCTTCATCCGTACTGACCCAGCCGGAAATATCAAGGCTGACAAGGAAAAATCTACAGAGAAGATCGACGGTGCTATCGCCACCATCATGGCGCTTGACCGTGCGATCCGCTGTGGCAATGACAACGGTGCTTCTGTCTATGACGACAGAGGCATTTTATTTATCTGAAAGGCAGGTGATCAATATGAGCATATTTTCAGGACTGTTTCGTTCAAGAGATAAGCCTACCAATTCAACAACCGGAAGCTCCTACCGCTTCTTCTTCGGCGGTACGACCTCCGGCAAGGCTGTAACGGAGCGCTCCGCCATGCAGATGACGGCGGTCTACTCCTGCGTGAGGATTCTGTCAGAGGCGATTGCAGGACTGCCGATTCACCTCTATCGATACGGCGAAGGCGGCAGCAAGGAAAAAAGCGATAAATCATCCGCTCTATTTCCTGCTTCACGATGAGCCAAATCCGGAAATGACATCCTTTGTATTCCGGGAAACATTGATGACGCACCTACTCCTGTGGGGAAATGCCTACGCGCAGATCATTCGGAACGGCAAAGGTGAAGTGGTCGCGCTCTATCCTTTGATGCCAAATCGTATGACGGTCAACCGTGATGAAAACGGAGAGCTTTATTACGAATACCAAACATCACAGGATGAGGCGCACACGATGAACGGCAGCCGCGTAAGGCTCCAGCCGTCCGACGTACTGCATGTTCCCGGCCTTGGCTTTGACGGCCTTGTGGGTTACAGCCCGATTGCTATGGCTAAGAATGCCATCGGCATGGCAATAGCCTGCGAAGAATACGGCGCTAAGTTTTTTGCAAACGGCGCGACTCCCGGCGGTATCTTGGAGCATCCCGGTGTGGTAAAAGATCCGGAGCGTGTAAGAGAAAGCTGGAACTCTGCTTTCGGCGGCAGCTCTAATGCAAACAAGGTTGCTGTGCTGGAGGAAGGCATGAAATATACGCCTATCTCCATCTCACCGGAACAGGCGCAGTTTTTGGAAACACGTAAGTTCCAGATCAATGAAATCGCACGTATCTTCCGCATCCCGCCTCACATGATCGGCGATCTTGAGAAATCGAGTTTCTCAAATATCGAGCAACAGTCGCTGGAATTTGTGAAATACACGCTCGACCCGTGGGTATGTCGCTGGGAACAGTCCATGCAGAGAGCCCTGCTCTCTCCGGATGAAAAGAAAAACTACTTCTTCAAATTCAACGTGGACGGTCTGCTCAGAGGCGACTACCAGAGCCGCATGAACGGCTATGCGGTCGGACGCCAAAATGGCTGGATGTCCGCTAACGATATCAGGGAGCTTGAAAACCTCGACCGTATTCCAGAGGAGGAAGGCGGCGACCTGTACCTGATCAATGGCAATATGACCAAGCTCAAGGACGCAGGTATTTTTGCGGCCTCAGCACAGACGCAGGAGGAAGCTGATGAAACGAAGGAAACACAAACCGAACCGGAACCCGAAGACGGGCGCACCCGGTTCAGAAAGAAGGAGGCACTATGACCAGAAAGTTTTGGAACTGGGTGCGAAACGAGGAGCCGGACAGCTTTGGCTCCGACCGAACGCTCTACCTCGACGGGGAAATTTCCGATGAGACATGGTTCGGCGACGAAGTAACACCCAAGCTATTTAGTGATGAACTGCATGCAGGCGATGGAAACATCACCCTCTGGATCAACTCTCCGGGCGGTGATGTTTTTGCTGCTGCGCAGATCTACAACATGCTGATGGATTACCCACATGATGTGACGGTCAAGATTGACGCTCTTGCTGCTTCAGCGGCATCTGTTATCGCTATGGCCGGAACAAAGGTCTGCATGAGTCCCGTGGCCATGATGATGGTACACAACCCTGCAACCATCGCCATCGGTGATACCGAGGAAATGCAGAAAGCCATCGACATGTTAAACGAAGTCAAGGAATCCATTATGAACGCCTACGAAATCAAGTCCGGGCTCTCCCGCCACAAGATATCACAGCTCATGGATGCCGAGACATGGATGAACGCCAAGGAAGCCGTGAAGCTCGGCTTTGCTGACGAGATTCTGTTCAGGGATGGAGAAAAATCCGTCTCGGAGGATACGGCTGACGCGGAGATGCTTTTCTCTCGCAAGGCCGTCACTGATTCACTGCTTTCCCGACTGATTCCTAAGAAAAAGCCGGAAGCAAATAAACACATGGTACCAGTAACCGATCTTGAGAAGCGCCTTTCGCTTCTCGCACATTAAAGGAGGATTTTTATTATGACTCAGATTATGGAACTCATGGACAAGAGAGCGAAGGCATGGGAGGCCGCTAAGGCATTTCTTAATAGCCACTCTCAGAACGGCGGCATGGTTTCTGCGGAGGATGCCGCAACCTACGACAAGATGGAAAAGGAAGTCACCGACCTCACCAAAGATATCGAGCGCCTGCAGCGTCAGGAGCAGATCGACAAGATGATGAGCGCACCGACTTCTACTCCGCTCACCGGAAAGCCCGGTGTAAAGGATGAACCGGAAGATAAGCCCGGCAGAGCTTCTGCAGCCTATAAAAAGGCCTTCTGGGACAACATCCGTCATCCCGGCAATCCCGCAATCCGCGATGTACTTGAGGAAGGAACCGATGCAAACGGCGGATACCTTGTTCCGATTGAATTCGAGCACACCCTTGTTCAGGCGCTCAATGAAAATAATATCATGCGTACTATCGGCTGCAAGGTCATTACCACACAGAACGAGCGCAAGATCCCTGTGGCAAATGGTCACACGCAGGCGGCGTGGACTGCCGAGAACGGTGCCTACACCGAGAGCAATCCGACCTTCGCGCAGACCAGCATTGACGCTTTTAAGCTGACTGACCTCATCAAGGTGTCCGACGAGCTGCTTTCCGACAGCTTCTTTGATATCGAAGGCTACATCTCTGAGGAATTCGGTCGCGCCTTCGGTGAAGCTGAAGAAGATGCCTTCATCAACGGTGCTGTGCAGACCGGCCAGACGGCTATCGACAGACCTACTGGCCTGTTCATTCCTTCTGCCGCTGGTGGTGCTCCTTCCGGCGTAACCGCAGCTTCCGCTACGGCAATTACCGCCGATGAGCTGATCAGCCTTGTGTACTCTCTCAAGGCACCGTATCGCAGCAAGGCGAAGTTCCTCATGAATGATGCCACTGTCGCAGCTATCAGAAAGCTCAAGGATCTGAACGGCGTCTATGTATGGCAGCCTGCTCTTACTGCCGGAGAGCCTGATAGACTGCTTGGCTATCCGCTCTACACCTCTCCGAAGGTACCTGCAATGGCCGCAGGTGCAAGAGCCATCGCATTCGGCGACTTCTCCTGCTACTGGATCGCTGATAGAGCCGGTCGCACAATCAAGCGCCTCAACGAGCTTTACGCTACCAACGGTCAGGTCGGCTTTACCTGCACGGAACGTGTTGACGGCAAGCTGATCCTTTCCGAAGGCATCAAGATTCTTGACATGAAGGCAACTTCCGGTTCTTAAGGCAAGGAGGTGAACGACCGTGGCTTTGATTTCAACTGAAGATGCGAAGGCCTATCTGCGCGTAGATTCGTCGGATGAGGATGCCACGGTCGGTATCCTCTTGGCCTCCGCAATTCGCTTATGTATTGATATTGCAAGACTTACGGATGATCAATGGGAAGTGGTCGACTCCGATGCAGCTTCTTCTGATGTATATACCGAAGCGGAGCTGTCTGCAATCCGGGAAACCATGAAGGTCGCTATCCTCTATACCTGTGCCTATCTCTTTGAGCACAGGGAGGAAGCCGACCACCATGCTCTTACCATGACACTACGCTCACTTCTTTTTTGCAATACGGGAAGGAGCGTTTTCATGAATATAGCAGCTATGAGGGTGCGCGTCACTTTCCAGAAAAATACGGTCATCGTCGACAAATACGGAAACCACAAAACCGGCTGGGCGGATTATTTCTCCTGCTGGGCGACTGTCGGCACGAGCTCCGGTTCCGAATCTTCCGGTGTAGTCATCAATCCGGAGAAATCGCTGGACTTCACCTGCCGCTACTGCTCTGAGCTCGCGGATGTGGAATCGACAAAATACCGGATCATCGCAGAAGGCCGCACCTACAACATCACCTATGTGAATCCGATAGGCTATAAGCATAACAGCCTGAAATTCAACTGCAAGCTGGAGAAGAACGCATGAGTAGAAATGTATCAATAAACGAGATGGGCGACGCCATTATGGAGGAGCTCGAAAAATATTCAAAGCTCGCCACAGATGACATGAAGGCCGCTGTAAAAGAAACTGCTGCTTCCGTCCGTAAGGATATTCAGGCAGGCGCTCCGGTCGATACCGGCAAATACAAGAAAAGCTGGTCAGTCAAGAATATGCACGAGGATTCACAGAGCATTGACCTTGTAGTGCATTCGAGGAACCGCTATCAGCTGGCACACCTTCTGGAGCACGGGCATGTGAAACGTGGCGGCGGACGTGTTCCGGCACAGCCTCATATCGCCTCAGCCGAGGAGCGCGGAAACGAAAAGCTCGTCAATACCATCAAGCAGAAGCTGGGAGGTGGATCATGACATACGACGATGTAATCACCATGTTAGAGGAAGCCGGTCTGCCGCTTGCCTACGACCATTTTGCCGAAGGCGAGTCACCAGACCCACCCTTCCTCGTTTTTCTTTATCCGGGCTCTGACAATATGTTCGCGGATGACACGGTGTTCAAGAAAATTGATGAGCTGAACATCGAATTATACACGGACGTAAAAGACCCGGAAACAGAAACCCAGATCGAGGACATCTTAATCGCCCACGACCTGCCTTATGAGAAATCTGAGGTATGGATCGAGTCGGAGAAGCTGTACGAGGTCTTATATCAAACACAGATCATAGGAGGTTAAAAACTATGCCTAACACGAGTAACAAGGTCAAGTTCGGCCTTAAAAACTGCCACTACGCCATTGCTACGCTTGCCGCTGACGGCACTGTCACCTTTGGTACACCCGTAGCAATGCCCGGTGCTGTATCCCTTTCGCTGGATGCTGAGGGAGATAATGATCCATTCTATGCGGATGACTCCGTATATTACATGGTTTCAAACAACAACGGCTATTCCGGCGACTTTGAGCTGGCGCTGATCCCGGAGAGCTTTCTTACGGATGTCATGCATGAGACTGAGGATGCAAACGGCGTCATTGTTGAGAACAAGGATGTAGAGCCGGAGCATTTCGCACTGCTTTTTGAGTTTTCCGGCGACCAGAGAAAGATCCGCCACTGCATGTATTACTGCAGCGCGACCCGCCCTTCCGTCACCGGCAGCACCAAGGAGGACTCTACTGAGGTGCAGACAGAGACGCTCTCCATCACAGCTTCTCCGCTCCCTTCCGGCATTGTGAAGGTCAAAACCGGTACGAACACTACAAGCGCTGTTTACGACGCTTGGTACAGCTCTGTATATGAGCCGAGTGCTTCAGTAAGTAGTGGTGAATAAGGAGGCGCGATATGGCAGTAACAAAAACAATCGAAGTTGACGGCAAAGAGGTGCAGTTCCGCGCCTCAGCCGCCATTCCTCGCCTTTACAGAAATAAGTTCCACAGGGACATTTACAAGGATTTAAACGAGCTGCAGAAAGGCATCGATGAAAGCGACGCAGAAAGCTCCAATCTGGACACCTTCAGTCTGGAGCTTTTTGAGAACATCGCATGGCTGATGGCAAAGCATCAGAATCCTGATGTCCCGGACACTCCGGAGGACTGGCTCGACCAGTTCAACACCTTCTCCATCTATGAAATCCTGCCTCAGATCATCGAGCTGTGGGGACTCAATGTGGAACAGCAGGTGGAATCTAAAAAAACATCATCCGACAGAGCGGGAAATGACAACCCCGCTCTTTTTACTCCGGTGCGTGCAGATCGGGCTTTCCATCTCGGAGCTTGACCTGCTCACCATCGGGACTGTCAATGACATGTACGCAGAAATGAGCAACGACGATTACAACTATCCTGCGCTCGCGACACAGGAGCAGATGGATCGATTTTAACAGGAAGGAGGTCATCGCATGGCTGACAGAATAAAAGGCATAACCGTGGAAATCGGCGGCGATACGACCGGCCTTTCCAAAGCCCTATCCGGTGTAAACAAGGAAATCAAATCAACACAGTCGCAGCTGAAGGATGTCAACAAGCTCCTGAAGCTCGACCCGACAAATACCACGCTGCTCGAACAGAAACAGAAGCTCCTACAACAGGCAGTCTCCGAAACGAAGGAAAAGCTCACACAGCTGAAGTCCGTGCAAGACCAGATGGATGCTGGACTTAAAAACGGTACCGTCACCCAGCAGCAATATGATGCATGGCAGCGTGAGATCATAGAGACCGAAAACGAGCTCAAAAACCTCGAACAGCAGTGTCGGGAAACAGATACTTCTATCACGGCAACACTCCGGGCGACCGGCTCTAAACTGCAGGAGGTCGGCGGGAAAATATCGGATGTCGGCACGAGCCTGTCTACGCATGTAACGGCTCCCATTGTCGCCATCGGCGCTGCCTCCATTGCTGCCTTTAACGAGGTGGATGCTGGCCTCGACATCGTTGCACAGAAAACCGGCGCTACAGGTGATGAGCTGGAGGATATGTGCCAGATCGTAAAAGACCTCGCCACGGAGATACCGACGGACTTTGAAACTGCCGGTGCTGCTGTCGGCGAGGTCAACACCCGTTTCGGCCTGACCGGGCAGGCGCTGGATGACCTCTCGGCAAAATTCATCAAGTTTGCCCAGCTCAATGATACCGATGTTTCGACATCTATCGACAATGTATCCTCCGTCATGAACGCCTTCGGCATGGACGCTTCCGAGGCAGATAATCTTCTGGATGCATTAAATGCCACCGGTCAGGCCACCGGCATTGATATGGATACACTGGCAAACGCCCTCTCCTCCAATGCCGCGCAGCTGAAGGAAATGGGACTCACTGCCCAGCAGGCCGCTGGCTTTATGGGCATGGTGGAAATGTCCGGTCTTGATACCTCTGCCGCTATGATGGGCTTAAAGACCGCCATGAAAAATGCAACAGCAGACGGTAAAACACTGGATCAGGTGCTTGCGGAATTTTCCACCACTATGCAAGGAAGCGGCACAGATGCAGAAAAGCTGCAGGCGGCTTATGACCTTTTTGGTAGTAAAGCCGGTGCCTCCATCTATAATGCCGTGCAGACCGGAAAGCTCAACCTGTCGGATTTCTCCGGCTTCCTCGGAGATTTTGAAGGCAGTGTCGAGAACACCTTCAATGAGACACTCGACCCGATTGACCAGTTCCAGATGACCATGAACTCTCTGAAGGAAACCGGTGCAGAGGTCGGCAACTCCCTGATGTCAGTTCTCGCTCCTGTCCTGAAAGAGCTCTCTGACAAGCTAAAATCCCTCGCCGAATGGTGGAACAACCTCGGAGAGCCTATCAGCAGATGATCGTAAAGATTGCGCTCGTGGCTGCTGCAATCGGGCCGGTACTTGTAATCGTCGGTAAGGTTATATCCGCTGTTGGTACCATTATGACGATTATTCCTACTGTTACCACTGCTATGGCCGGAGTAAAGACGGCGATGGCTGGTCTGAATGCTGTCATGGCGGCAAATCCGATAGGCCTGATCATTACGGCCATCGGCCTACTGGTAGCTGCATTTATCTACCTGTGGAACAACTGTGAGGGCTTCAGAGAATTCTGGATCAACCTCTGGGAAAAGGTCAAGGAGATCGCCATTACTGTATGGACGGCGATCAAGGACTTCTTCGTCAGTGTCTGGGAGGCAATAAAGAACACCTTCACCACTGTGGTAAATGCAATCAGCAGTTTTCTTACCACAGCTTGGAATACGATAAAAAGCACGGTCGAAGCCGTGATGAATGCCATAAAGACGGTTATCTCTACGATCTGGAATGGCATCAAGAGCTTTTTTGAAACCATTTTCAATGCAATCAAAACTGTGGTGACCACCTATTTCAATATCTACAAGACGATCATCGAAACCGTCCTGAACGTGATAAAAACCGTGGTTACTACTGTTTGGAACGCGATAAAAACAGCTGTTGAAACTGTCGTGAATGCTATAAAAACGGTCATCACCACCGCATGGAATGCCATAAAGACTACGACCTCTACGATTTTCAATGCCGTAAAGAGCGTGGTCACTTCCGTTTGGAACGGCATAAAAAGCGCGGTCATGAATGTGGTGAATACCATGAAATCCGGCATCAGCAACGGCTTCAATGCGATCAAGAGCACGGTGTCCAATATCGTAAATGGAATCAAAAGTACCATCTCGAATGTGTTCAATACCATCTGGAGCACGGTATCCGGCATCGTAAACAAGCTAAAGAGCGTATTCAATTTCAGCTGGAGCCTGCCGAAGATCAAGCTGCCGCATTTCTCCATCACAGGCAGCTTTTCGCTGAACCCGCCATCCATACCGCACTTTTCTGTGGACTGGTATAAGAAGGCGATGTCCGGCGGCATGATCTTAAAGGATGCGACCATCTTCGGCCAGAGCGGCGGCACGCTTCTTGGCGGCGGTGAGGCCGGTGATGAAGCTGTGGTCGGTGTGAGCTCGCTGCGTTCCATGATTCAGGATGCAGTAAGCAGCGCTACCCTCAGTGTTTCAGGCGACCAGCCTCTCATCAATATCGAGGAAATGAGTGTCAGAAGCGACGACGATATCCGGAAGATTTCTCAGCAGCTCAATACTCTGCTGACTGCCGGACGCAGGGCGAAAGGACTGGTGTAACATGGGATTTTCATTTAACGGAACAACCTCCCAGTCTATGGGACTTGCGACAAGAATTACAAACGAATACCGTATGCCGGATCTTAGAAACAACACGATCACCATGCCCGGACGGCACGGTGTATTTGATTTTGGAGAAACGGTATCAGAGCGAAAGATACTGATTTCCTGCTTCATTCCTCCGGGAAAGACAGATGAGCAGTTTCTTTCAAAAAAGGACGACATCATCGAATGGCTAAATCCGGACAACGGCCTCTGCCAGCTCATTCTGGACAAGGAACCGGGACGAGTATATGAAGCAAGGCTTACGTCCGGATTCTCCTTTGACCGGGCAGTCCGTAATTCCTGCACCTTTGATCTGGAATTTTTCTGCCCAGACCCTTATGGCTATGCCATATCAGACGAGACCTTTGATTTTGCGGAAACCGGAACCTTTACCGCGTCTCGCGCTCTTGGGAATATCGAGTCCTACCCGGTCTACTCCTTAACGGGTGTAATTCCTTCCGGGACGGACTCGTATATCTCCATAACCACAAACGGCAGCGAGCTTCAGATCATTGGACGGCTTGCCGCCGGAGAAACATTGATTATTGACTCCGATCTGATGACGGCAAAAGTACTTGATTCTAATGGAGAAACCCTCCGAAACGGTCTCCCGCTTCTGTCGGAGCTTAATTTTCCGGTCTTAAACACGGGAGATAATACCATTGTGATTGCTGTGGTCGGTACGAGTACAACATTTTCGGAACTGAACATTCAAGCCAGAAGCCGCTGGAGGTGATATTGCATGGCTCTTAAAAATATATTGAATACCCAAGATGCCTTCACCGGCGAGTTCCCGGCTGCATGGGCTCCCGACGGTCTCTGGCGTTTTAACGAGTCCGAACCGGATGCAGATGATTATCTGGCGGATTCCTCCGGGAAGGATCGTAAGGCATATATTCATAACTGGAGCGGAACAACCGCAGATATGAAAACAGGCAATTTCGGTCGCTATTTTCAGATGAACATCAATAATCCTTCATCGGAGAAAACCTACCTGAAAGTAGAAAATGACGGCAGCATCTTCTCAAGCCTCGGTGAAACCATCGTGGTCGGCGGCTGGATGAAGCCCACGACATATTCAGTCGGCAACACCTATACTCCGATCCTAAATACCCGCTATGGTTCCGGACAGCCGATTTTCTATCTGTCGCTGATCAGAGGAAAACCGAGGATTATGCTGTATAACTCCTCCGGTTCTCTGATCCTCGATACGTCGGTAACGCCATCATTCTCTCTGCTAAACGGCTACTGGTATTTTATCGCCTGTGTGATCAAGCCAAATGCCAAGACAGCGCAGTACATCCTTGGCGATAAGAGCTCCGGCACGATTTGGCAGTCAAGTGTGCTGACCTTTACCGGAGAGCTGAACCGTAGCTGTGTGGCTGACCTCATCTGGGGAATGCACGCAGACTATTACTGGTATGCAGGCGGCTTTGATGACTGGTTCCTCGACTGCGATTCTGATCTAACCGCCGATGACCTTGCAGAATATTTTCTGGAATCGCTCTCCGCAAACGGTGCAGATCTGACCGGTGATGTGGACGCTCTGACGACACCAGATGTCGTTACGCTTCGAGCTACAGACTCTGTCTATCCGTCAAGCGGACAGCTCATTACTGCAGCAAGGGACTGTGGCGTGACTGGCAACGGCAGAGTTTCTGTAAAAGCTGATTACTCTCCGGGAGAGACCTCTATCTCGCTTGTGGAAACAGCCACCTCAGATGACCTCTCCACTTGGACAGAGTGGCAGGCTGTCGGTGCAAACGGCGAGCTGGAATCTCCTACAAGGAAATACATCAAATACCGCGTCACGCTTTCTACCATAAATACAGCAAGGACGCCTACGCTGACATCTATCAGTCTGTACGATAATCCAAAGCCGCTCTATACCAAACTTGGCTATGCAAGACCGGTCATTCTGGACTCAGACGGGAATGTGGAAGCTGTGTTGGATAATGCCTATGACATCATTGTGACCAGTGAGATCAACGGTGTGGATGAGCTGGAATTTAAGTTGCCGTTTCAGGATAGCAAACGCGCCTATATCGATAACGAAAAGACCGTGCGGCTTGTCAGCGATACCTATCGCATCCGCACGATTACGGATGATAAGGAAGAAAGCGGCAAGGCCATCACCACGGTCTATGCAGAAGCGGCGTTCTATGATCTTGCCTACTCCATAAAAAAAGGACGAGATTACCTTTAACGCAGACACGGCTGATGTGCCGATGGCTTATGCCCTGCAGGGTACCGACTGGGATGTGGGCACGGTTAATGTCTCCACAAAGCGTACTTGGACTTGCTCTGAGAAAAACGCGCTGGCGATTCTACGTGCAGTACAGAACATTCACGGAGGCGACCTGATTTTTGATAACGCAAACAGGATTGTGAAGCTCCTAACCTTCTCCGGTGAGGATTCCGGCGTACTGTTCTGCTACAAGAAAAATATGAAATCCATCCAACGCGTCATTGATACGACCAGCCTGATTACAAGGCTTTACGCCTATGGCAAGGACGGCATGACCTTTGCTTCGATCAATGGCGGCAACGAATATGTGCAGGACACGACCTATACTTCCGAAATACGAATTGCTACGCTGGATTGCTCGAACTTCACCAATCCATATCAGATGCTGGAATATGCCAACATGCGACTTGCAGACTATGCCTCTCCGCGTATCTCCTATGTGCTAAAGGCGATGGATCTGTCAGTATTGACCGGCTATGAACATGAAACATGGGCGCTGGGCGATACGGTCATGGTGAAGGATGATGACCTGAACCTGTCTGTAAAGACCAGAATCGTCCGCAGGGAATACAACCTGCAGGAGCCTTGGAATACGGTGCTGGAGCTTTCCACTACCCTCCGGGAGCTGGGCGATTCCTCCTCACGCTGGGATAGCGCAGCCGATACGCTGGAGTCTACCGATCTGATAGACAGTCAGGAAATGAAGGATCTGGTGCCGTTTAATCACCTGCGTAATTCCAGAGCAGATTCCGGTCTTACCTACTGGCAAAACTCCGGATTTACCGTGGATGCAGATAATGGCGTATCCGGCACGGCTTCCTTCAAATGCGAAGGTGCGCTGAATACCACAAAGAGTCTTTCACAGACCATAACGCCCGCCAACCGGCAGTGCTATACCTTTTCGGCGCAGATTGCCTCTGAGAATCTCTCAAAAGGTACGAATGGACAGGTGGGCATTGAGGTGACCTTTGAATACGAGGACGGAACAACGGAAACACGATTTATAGACCTGATCTGAAGGAGGGATTTCTATGGCTTCATTTACACACGTGGCACAGGATGTCTCTCCTCAGTATGGCCGCGTCACAAAGATCACCATCCGGGTATGCGTGACCGACTGCACTGGAACTGTATATATAACAGATATGCTCCTGCAGGGCGGCTCCATCGCCACCGGCTGGGTAGGCCATGTATCAGAAATTCAATGGACGGAGGATGGATAAATGCCGGAGTTTACACGCTTTACAGAGACAATTACAAAAAGCAGGATAAGCGCGTCGTAAACATCACGGTAAAGCCCACTGTCATAGATTGCACCGGTTCGGTCTGGTTTACCGACTTGATGCTGCAGGAAGGCGATAAAGTCACAGGCTTTGTCATCAACACCGAAACGTTTCTGGAAAAATACGATGGCGATGATGCTACAGACGGAAAGAGGTTTTATAACGGTATCGTCCGCTCCGCTGCTACCTGCGTCATCTTCAATCTCGGTACCACTGCTGCCGGTCTTGACTACAAGGTCTATCCGATTCAGGCGATGGCTGCCGGGTGTATATCGCTTGCGCTGGGTAAAAGGTGCTCATAAGGCAACTTTCAAAGCAGCGGCTGCTGCCGGTGATGAATTTGACCTTTTTGCCTCTACAAGGGAGTGCCTGAAGAACGGCTCTGCAACATCCAAGGACGGCGGTTTTTTTCCAATACTCTGCTGCCGGTGACAGCAAGCACCCGATTACAGTGGCAGATAAAAAGTCTGCACGCATCTATGTTGAGTTTCAGGAAATGCAGGACGGAGGTGATGCCCTGTGAGCTATGATTATTTGAAAGGCCGCAAGTGCATGGTCTGGACATTCATGGGCAATTCCAGAATGTATCAGGCACTTGCCGCATATGGAGACCGCCTCTCGCAGGTAGGTCTCTTTTCTTTTTAAGGTATCGCGCACCGGTGTCATCACGGAAAGCGGCGTGGCCATTTCAATATGCTGACCTACATCAACCGATGGCCGCATATCAAATGGCTGCTGACGATATCCAACGATGGCACGAACAGTATCTTTGCTGCTCTCCGGGATAACACCGACGGCGCTCAAGATACCTTCCTTTCGGAGATCGTCCGCATTATGGAAAAATACCCGTGGTGCGACGGCATCGACATCGACCTTGAGAAGGGCGACGGGTATTCCACGCATGCTGCCTCTACGGCGATGTTTCGGAATATCTATAACACAGTAAAAGGCTATGACAGCAGCAAACTCATGAACATCTGCCTGCCGGGTATGAATTCCATCAACGGCTCGGTCGGCGGCGAGAACTGGTGCGTTTACGGCGACCTCAACGCTTACTGCGATACGGCGGCCATCATGAGCTATGGCATGGCGTGGGCAGGCTCTGCTCCCGGAGCCGTCTCTCCAAGGGACTGGCTGGAGGGCATTTACGACTATGCGGTCACAGTCATGAACCCGGAGAAGATATTCTTCGGCCTTCCTGCATACGGCTGGAACTGGCAGATTTATGACCTTCCTACAAACCTTGGTAAAACCTATCGCGGCACATCAAATACCTATTACGCGGCAAAGAACTGGATGACCGGGCAATACAACTTCACGGACGATGCTCCTCCGCAACCCTTCATCCCGATCCTCGCATATTGGGATGATTACGATATGGTGCCTTGGGCGCTTCCGCAGGTCTACGACTTCATGGAAGGCAGGGATGCCACAAGCTATGAGTATCCTTTGATGAACGGAACCTATAACAGGCGACATTACCTGACGGCTTACAGCAAAGAGCAACACACAGAGTTCGGCACCATTTATGTGGACGCTGATGGAACGACAAGCTCCTACTCCGGCATTGTGTCCTTTGAAAACGGTGTGGCCACTCTCGGTGACGCTGGCTCTGCCACATATACCTTCTCCGTTTCAAGAGCCGGAACCTACGACATCGCCATCCGCCTCTGCTATCCCTTCTGGGATAAAAACGGCATCTATGTTTCGATTGACGGCAACACGACGCATTTTACGGAAAGCAGGCTCTGGTGGCCATATTGGAGAAGCACCTTCTGGACGACGCTCGCCAGCAGCATTTCACTCTCTGCCGGTACGCACACCATCGTGATATCCGTAGATATAAAAGGCGTACAGTTTTACGGCTACCGTGTTTGCAGCAGCTTTTCGGAGGCTCCCTCCGCAGGCACTGCGACCTTTACGCTCTCTCCACGCCACTTTATCGACGTGGACGGCAACGAGTGTCAGCCGGACAGAGCTTTCAAGCTCACCTGCGAAATGCTGAGACGAAAGCCGGATTCTGCCCTCATCTGGTATGAGGATTTCCGGGACTACGGTGTGCTGCAAACAAACTACTGGACGACGCTTTCAGGCTCATGGACGGTATGGCGCGAGGATGAATATTCCGAAAGCCGCGTTTACTCTCAGCTTGACGGCTCCGGAAAGCTCGCATGGCAATACGATGGTTTTTCCGATATTCACCTGCGGGCAAGGCTGGCTTTTCCTGCGACAGGAAGTGGCAAAGCCGGAGTATTCTGTGGTGATCTGTTCTGCTGCCTAAATTATGATTCTCAGGCTGTGGAGCTTTATAACGGCAGCACGCTCCTTGGCAGCTACAGCCAGACCATAGAGCGAACAGCAAATGCAGACCTGCGTACCGATCCATCCATGTACACGGTCGAGTTGCGTATCCGTGGAAACAAGGTGCGTGTTTATTCCGGTTCTTCCTATACGCTTCGCTTCACAGCTACGGTCAGCGGCTTTTCCGGAGGATATGCCGGATACCGGTCAGATAACCGGACGGTCTGCGAACTGCTCCGCCTTGGCGACGCGTGGACTTACGAGCCCTATGAGCGTTTTGATGTTACCTTTCCGGATGGCACCGTTACGCAGTATGGCCGGATCAGCCGGTCGAATACCACATGGGATACGGAATTTCAGGTGTTTACGTTGACCTCGGATATCGAGGAGGATGCGACACGCAGCGAGAGCATTTCTCTGGATTATGAGTTCTACCACTCCCATGAGCTTGCCCTGACCTGTGGGAACGATTATACGGTGACCATCACGCCAAAGGATATCGACATCTGGATAGCAAGGCTCTTTCTCGGAGACGCAGATGGCTTTTCTATCCTCTACTATCAGGACGTGGATTCGCTCGTTTACTGGGCAAATGAAGCGGCCTACCGCTGGGGAGTGAGAGGCTTTGCCATGTGGTCGCTGGGACAGGAGGATATGCGGCTCTGGGAAGCGCTGCCAAAACAGATATAACGTCATACACGGATACAGTTCATGAGGCTGTCTGCAAAATGCAGGCGGCTTTTATTTTGCACAAAGGAGGGATTTTCTCATGAAAGAATTCTGGAACACGATCCAACTGGTATTTGCCGCTGTCGGAGGATGGCTTGGCTATTTCCTTGGCGGCTGTGACGGGCTCTTGATTGCGCTGGTGATCTTTGTGACCTGCGATTACCTTACTGGCATCATGTGTGCCATCACAGACAAAAAGCTCTCAAGCGAGGTCGGCTTTAAGGGAATCTGCCGCAAGGTGCTGATCTTCCTGCTGGTAGGCATCGGAAACGTCATTGATGTTCAGGTACTCGACCATCCGGGAGTGCTCCGCACGGCGATCATCTTCTTCTACCTGTCCAATGAAGGTCTGTCGCTGACGGAGAACGCAGCACACCTCGGCCTGCCGGTACCAGAGAAATTAAAGGAGGTCTTGGAGCAGCTCCATGACCGTCACGATGAGGAGGAAAAATAACATGACGAGAAAAGGAATCGACGTCAGTCATTGGCAGGGAACCATTGACTGGAATAAGGTCAAAAAGGCCGGTATCGAGTTTGCCATCATCAAAGCTGGCGGCTCCGATGCCGGTTTTTATACGGACAGCAAATGGGAAGCAAATTACAAAGGTGCGAAGGCTGCCGGTATCCCCATCGGCGCTTATTACTTTGTCGGAAAGGACTGCGTGACTGCTGCTGCCGGAAAAGCAGACGCTGAGCGCTTCCTGCAAATCCTGAAGGGCAAGCAGCTGGAATATCCGGTCTATATGGATAACGAGGCACAGCCCGCTTCTGCCAAAGCCGGAATCACTGAGGCCACCATTGCTTTCTGTGAAACTATGGAAGATGCCGGTTACTTCGTCGGGATCTATGGCTCCGCTGTTTCCGGCTTCAAAGAACGCATGGACGACTCAAGCTCACGCCCTACGCTCACTGGGTAGCGCAGTATGCCAGCAAGTGTTCCTATAAGGGCGACTACGGCATCTGGCAGTATTCTTCCAAGGGTTCTGTTGACGGCATCAGTGGTAATGTGGATATGGACTACGCCTATGTGGATTATCCTGCCATTATCCAGAACGGCGGCTTCAACGGCTTTACAAAGTCTGCGTCCGATGACAGCAAGCCTGCCACTCCTGCTCCGGTCACTCCGGCAAAGACCGTAGATGAGCTGGCGCAGGAGGTGCTGGACGGCAAATGGGGAAACGGAACTGACCGCAAAGAACGCCTCACCGCTGCCGGGTATGATTATTCTGCCGTGCAGGCAAAGGTCAATGCTCTGGTGAAAAAGCAGGAATCTACTCCTGTCTACTACACCGTAAAAAGCGGTGATACCCTCTCCGGAATTGCTAAGAAATACAGCACCACGGTTTCGGCGATCCAGAAGCTCAACCCGACGCTCATCAAAAACGTCAACCTCATTCTGACCGGCTGGAAGATCAGAGTGAAATAACTGCATGCCCAATCTGCTATGCCTACGAGTGTTCTTCGGAATGCACGCAGGCTTTTTTATTTTCCTCCGCTCAAAACGGCAGTTCATCTCCAGTGGAAACTGGAGGTGGATATGTTATGACAGACAAAATCACAAATGTTCAATCTGGATATTTCACGCAGGAGCGGATTCAGGGCGATCTGGACTACCGCAGAGCGCAGACAATCGCAAAGAAGATGCTCGATGACGGTCTCATTTCTGTGGCTGAATTTAACAAATTAACCGCCATCAATCGCGAAACTTTCTCTCCCTTGTTCGCGGAAATAATGCCGAAAATCCCTTGATATGTAGTCGCTTTAGAGTGATGTATAGACGTACGGAAAGGAGGGACTTCCCTTGAAAAAGTCACGAAAATCGCAGAAACAGCGAGCTCGAAAGTTAAACTCAAGAAGATCAGGGTAGCCGCCTATTGCCGCGTCTCTACGGATTCCGATGCCCAGCTTGAAAGCCTTGAGGCACAGAAAACCCACTACGAAAATTACATCACATCTCGTGATGACTGGGAGTTCGCTGGACTCTATTACGACGAAGGCATTACTGGCACCAAGAAGGACAAGCGCCCGGAGCTCCTACGACTCATTGACGACTGCAAGGCCGGTAAAGTGGACTTTGTTATCACAAAATCCATCAGTCGCTTCAGCCGGAACACAACGGACTGCTTAGAACTGGTAAGAAAACTGCTCGCCCTGCACATTCCGATTTATTTCGAGAAGGAAAATATCAACACCGGCTCAATGGAGAGCGAGCTGTTTCTGGCAATTCTCTCCAGCATGGCCGAAGGCGAGTCTGTTTCCATATCAGAAAACAGCAAGTGGTCAATCCAGAAACGCTTTGAGAGCGGCACCTATAAAGTCAGCTACCCACCCTACGGCTACGATTGGGATGGCGAGCAGATGGTAATTAATCCGGAGCAGGCGGCTGTGGTAAAAGAAATCTTCGCAGCGCTGCTCTCCGGCAAAGGCACCCACGCCATCGCGGATGACCTGAACCGGCGCGGCATTCCTACCAAGCGAAACGGACGCTGGACAGCCACAACCATTCGCGGGATGCTCTCCAATGAGAAGTATGTCGGCGACTGCCTTTTCCAGAAAACGTACTCGGATTCACGCTTTGTCCGGCACAACAATCACGGCGAGCAAACACAGTACATGGTCAAGGATCATCACGAGGCAATCATCAGCCGGGAGGACTTTGAAGCTGCTCACGCTTTTATTCACCAGCGGGCAACGGAAAAAGGTGTCGTCAAAGGGAGCGACAAATACCAGAATCGCTACACCTTCTCCGGGAAGATCATCTGCGGCGAGTGCGGCGATACCTTTAAGCGCCGGATACACAGCTGCACCGGATACAAAGACACCGCATGGTGCTGCAGTACCCACATCAAGGATAAAGATAAATGCCACATGCTTTTTGTAAAAGACGATGATCTGAAGCAGGCTTTCGTCACCATGATGAACAAGCTGGTCTACGCGCACAGGATCATCCTAAAGCCATATGTGGAAGCATTGAAAAACACATCGTCTGATGACTCGCTTCGGCGCATTCAGGAAATACAGACCCTATTGGCACAGAACACAGAAAAGCGCGAGACGCTGACAAAGCTCATGACACAGGGCATCATCGACCCGATTCTTTTCAACAAAGAAACGAACGAGCTGCTTTCGCAGACAGACAGCTTCCGGGATGAGATTAATGCCTTAAAAAAACGCTGTTTCCGGAGATGTAACAAAGGTCACCGCAGCCACAGCGCTTCTGCACTTTACAGAAAAAGGTGGAATACTTCAGGAATTCGATGATGACCTGTTTAATGAATATGTGAACCGCATCATTGTCCGCTCCAGAAATGAAGTGCGCTTTGAACTGAAATGCGGTCTGACGCTTCGAGAAAGGATGTGAATACATGGGACATACACCCTACGGCTACAGCATTGAAAACGGCTGCGCCACGATTAAAGAGGATGAAGCCTATAAAATACGAAAGCTCTAACAGGAAAAAGAACGTGGAGTCTGCAGCTTCTCCTACCGGCTTTCGCATGGCAGCGGCAGAGCGACACTACGAAGATCCGAGGCTGCAGGCAGAATACCTCTACAGCCTCATTGAAAGCGAGGTAAGCTAATGGGAAATGTAATGATGATTCCGGCCAGACGACAGGTCGGAAATACAGTAAAACAATCAGCGCAGAAAAAGCTCCGTGTTGCAGCCTACTGCCGCGTCAGCACAGATTCCGAAGAACAGGAAACAAGCTACGAGGCTCAGGTCACGCACTACACCGAGTACATTCAAAAGAATCCGGAATGGGAGCTGGCGGGCATATTTGCAGACGACGGCATCTCCGGCACCAACACAAAAAAGCGTGACGAATTCAACCGTATGATCGACGAGTGCATGGCCGGTAACATCGACATGGTCATCACCAAGTCCATCAGCCGATTTGCCCGAAACACGCTCGACTGCCTCCAATACATCCGGCAGCTGAAGGATAAGAACATACCAGTTTATTTTGAGAAGGAAGCCATCAACACGCTGGACGCTAAAGGCGAGGTGCTGATCACGATCATGGCGAGCCTTGCCCAGCAGGAAAGCCAGTCAATGAGCCAGAACATCAAACTGGGACTTCAGTACCGCTACCAGCAAGGTAAGGTGCAGATCAATCACAATCGATTCCTCGGATACACCAAGGATGAAAACGGGCACCTGATCATTGATCCGGAGCAAGCAGAAATCGTAAAGCGCATCTACCGGGAATACCTCGAAGGCTCCAGCATGGATAAAATCGCCGCAGGGCTTGAGGCGGACGGCATTCTCACCGGCGCAGGCAAGACCAAGTGGCACACCAGCACCATCAACAAGATTCTCCGGAATGAGAAGTACATCGGTGACGCGCTTCTGCAAAAGACCTACACCACAGATTTTCTGACAAAAAAGCGCATCAAGAACAATGGCACCGTCCCGCAGTACTACGTGGAGGGCGACCATGAACCGATCATTCCGAAAGAGCTCTTCATGCAGGTGCAGGCGGAGCTTGTCCGTCGCCGGGTAGTCCACGTCAGCCCGACAGGCAAGAAACGCAGCTTCTCCTGCAATCACTGCTTTGCACAGATGGTTTTCTGCGGAGACTGCGGCGAGCTTTTTACCGGCGCGTTCACTGGAACAATCACGGCTGCAAGTCCATCGTATGGCGCTGCATCAGCCGCTTGGAGCCCATCTCCGCTGAAAAGAACTGTACCAACCGGACGGTAAACGAGCTCCTGCTGCAGGAAGTCACGGTCAAGGCCTTCCATCAGATTCTCACCGAGCGGGACTTTTTCCTGAAAACCTTACAGCAGAACATCGCCAAGGCCGTAGTGGGCGCTGACACCCCTCGCCGGACGGCATTCAGGCAAGACTGGAGGAACTACAAAAAAGAGCTCATCAAGAAGGCAAATAACAAACAGGACTATGACGCCATCGCCGATGAGATTTTCCGGCTCCGCGACCAAAAGGAACAATCCGAACTCGACAGCCATCACCGGGAAGAGGTCATAAACCGGATCAAGGAACTGCAGGACTTCATCTCCGGGCAGGAAACCGACATAACAGAGTTTGATTAGGTTCTGGTCAAAAAACTCATCGAGAAAATCACCGTCTTCAACGACCACTTCACCGTGGAATTCAAGTCCGGCATTACAATCGATATCGAAGATAAAACAAGGCTCCCCTTATTACCGTAATGGCAATGTGGGAGCCTTGGTCTGTTTATTTTTACTCAAATACTACAATATAATCTGCAGAGATTTCATCAAAAGTAGAATCTACATCTTCAAATATCTCAGCAAGTTGCTCGTTTATTATTCCTCGAACATAACCGTCACGCGCACTCGGCTTTTCTATTAACACCCATTTCAATTGCTGATATGAATACTTTGCAAAAGCTATCCACTGCGGATAATTGATTGCCATTGGATTCTGCGTAAAATACACTTTTCCAGCATTAACAGCAGTTGCCGCAGAATGCCCGATGAACAGCATGGTCGCCAACTTTGGATGCTTCTCTCGATCAAGTGAAAAAGGAATGGATTCTTTGATAGAGTACCCTTCCTTAATTCGCTTGAAAGCATACCCTATCCTTGTTACCACTTCAACAATCATGACCGGTATGGACAGCGTACAGAAATGTATGAAATCGTACCCCTCGTAATACATGCCCTGCACAATCTCTGCAATGGTCTGATCATATTCTCCAATTTCACCAACCTGCAAAAGATTGAATAATCCCATCAATGGAGCAGGAAGTCCCATCGATGTTGTTATATCTGATTTGAAATGAATTATCTGTTTTGCGATTGCTGCAAAGATATCTGTTTCTTTTCGATCAGCATAGTTTTCCATAACCTGAGACACAATTTTACCGGTCTTATCAATCGTGGTCATTTTTCCTGTTAGAATATCCGCCACTCCAAATATTAGACCAAGCAAAGGATCATGCCCAAGAGAAAGAAGTCGATGATAATATGCAGACAACCCTTCAACATGTACCGTTGTATTTCGATTATCCTGCGCATCAAAGGGAACCTTGCTGACCTTGGAATTAGCCAGTTTTTCCATCTCTTCTTCTGGGAATTTCCTGTCAAACCAGTCCCTGACGTAATTCGCAAGAGTCCCGCCTTTAAGACCTTCAGGTGTCTTCTGCGGAATACCCACCAGCAAAATATCTATGGCTGCGCCGAGCAATCCTGCTGCCGCACTTATTGCAATATCATATTTGTCCAGACGATGTAATACATTGTACTCTTCATTTAATTGCTGAATTGCTCTATTGTTATTGGCCAGTTCTTCAGGAGTAAATATATCTTCCAGTTCGCTGCCTGTCCCTACGCTTCTTTCTGCTTCAAGGCAAAGATTCTCCCATGATGGAACAACCATAACCTTTCTCGGTACTTCTGCTGGCACATTTCGAGTCGCTGCTCTCAACTCTGAAAGTTGTCTGCCATATCCGAGGCTCTCCAAAAGAGCTTCGCTTTCAGAAATCCTATCATTTACAGCAGATATTGAGGGACGCTGTATTTCTAATAATTCCTTTTCTTGATGGGCGAGAACGGTATTAATCTGTTTTTCAACTTCACTATAGTTATATTTACTCATGAAGCAATCCCCAGATCTTTCTGTAGATCCTTTATAGCCTGTTGCAATAGAATATTGAGGCTCTGCAAATAATCCATTCTCTCCTTGTCAGCATCAGCTTCTGTCTTCATTGCCTTAATTATAGCCTCATGCTTCTTCAAGGCTTCTTTGTATAAACGTTCCTTTTCCTGCCGTAACTGTTTATTCTTCAGATGAGAGGCAACACCCACCCCCGCAGCAGCAAGGCCTGCGACCGGAGCTGCAAGAACAAATACTCCGGCGACCATACCACCACCAATTAACGCACCTGCTGTAGCGAGACCAGATGTGATACCAGCAGCAGATAATCCAACAACGCCAAGACCGTAAAGAGCTGCAAAAGAACCTACGCCGCCAATACCTGCTCCCAGAGCACCAGCCAAAACTTCTGGAATTGCACTTTCTTTGATGGTACGATTCTTATCATTCAGAGCCGCTGCAGCCTCGTTTACAACATTAACAACTGACTGCATGGATTCCACGCTCTGGAAATTCATGTCCTTCTTTTTTTTGACATATGTGTCTTTCTCTTTTTTACTCATAAAGAGATACCTCCGAATACTATTTTATCTCGACATCTCTGACATCTATCTCACAGCCACAACTCCCCAACATCTAACTCGGCAACTCAACTATGTGACATCTATCGTGGCAACTCAACTCTCACACTTTTTGAACCGGATTGTCCTTGGATAAGTTACCGAGAAGCGTTTTGTCTGTCCGATGCCAAATTTGCCCGATTGCCCGAAAACCGCAGTATTACTGGGCTTTCGCGCCTATTTTCCTTCGACCCTTGACATCAAACAGACCGTCTCAACATGATGTGTCATTGGAAACATATCCACGGCTGAACCGACATCGGGGAATAGCCTGCGGCGGCGAGTATCTTGCAGTCGCGGGCAAGCGTTGCTGGGGTTGCAGGAGACATATGCGATGCGTTCGGCTCCGCTGTTTACAATTGCATCAAGAGCGGGCTTTTTCCGCTCCGCGGCGCGGCGGATCGAGCAAAATTGCCGAGAAGCGTTTGCCTTCCGCAACGAGGCGGGGGGCAGGGCTGTTTCGGCATTTTCGCAGATGAATTCCGCATTTTTGATGTTGTTGAGTTTTGCATTCCTACGAGCATCCTTAACGGCGGGCGGAACCGCTTCAATGCCCAGAACGGAGCGGGCGCGTTGAGCCAAAAGCAAGGAAATCGTGCCTATCCCGCAAAAAACATCCGCAACATCATCGTTTGCAGTCAGGTTCAATGCATTTGCGGCGGCAAGGTACAGCTTTTGCGTCTGTTCGGGGTTCACCTGCAAAAAGCTGTGCGCACCGACGTTGAATTTCAATCCGCAAACCGTTTCGGCAAGTTCTGCGCTGCCGAACAGCAGTTCGGTTTTGCTTCCGATACCGGGATCACGCGGGTTGCGGTTGATTCCGTGGATACAGGATGCAAGCGACGGCAGACCGCGTTTCAGCATTGAAACAAGCTCGTCCGAATGCGGAAGCGCGCCTGTTGTTACTATCGCAGCCATCGTTCCGCCCTCGGTTCTGCGCACCATAAGCTGCCTCAAAGTCCCGCTTTTTTGTTTTTCATCGAAGGCGCGGATGTCGAACAAATTAGCCCATTCGGCAACGATTCTTTTCGCCGTCATTGCCTCTTCGTTCTGAATCATGCATGTTTCAACGGGCACGAGTTTATGGCTTTTTTGTTCGTAATAGCCCGAAAGAACCTGCCGAAGTTTTTTCTTATTTGTCTTTTCGGCATTTGCAAACTGAAAAACGGCCTTGTTTCTGTAATGTTCGGGCTTGTCCGCGCCGATGCACGGAAGAATTTCAATCCCGCGAAAGCCTCCTATACGCTCCATTGCGCTGCGCACGGTTTCGCGCTTCATGCGGAGCTGCTCCGCATAGCTCATGTGAAGAATATCACAGCCCCGCATTCGGCATAATGCGGGCAGGGCGGAATTACCCTTTCTGCCGACGGCCGAAGGATTTTTTGAAGTTTCGCTTCCGCAAACGAGGGTGCGGCTTTTTTTATTTCCGCTTCAACGGTTTCTCCGCAAATTGCGCCCGGCACGAATACAGCCATGCCGTTATGCCTTGCAATCCCCTGCCCCTCCGAACCGTACGCCGTGATTTCAAGCGTCACCGCCGAACCTGCCGACAGCTCCGAACGGTTATCCTCGGCGGTTATGCCGGCATTCATTCGTTTTCTGTTTAAATCCATGAATTTTTCCGTTTGCTTCCTTTTCCGTTCACTGAGCCGCACTCAGAATTTTGCCATAACCGAATTCAGGTCATAAAGTTTATCATCAAAGCAATCCCGCGTTGAAACTGCTTCCGCAAGCGGAACGCTGATAATGCGGTTTTCCCTTATGCCCACGGCGTATCCGAAGTTCTCTCGCAAATCGTTATTTTCCGCCGCTCTGCTTCCCGCACGGTCCGTTCCGCGCATATTCGCCTCGTCCGCAAGCAGTTCAACCGCACGCTGCCCCATTTTAGCGGCAAGCACTCTGTCGAACGCGGACGGGTTGCCGCCGCGCTGGATATAGCCAAGCACCGTCGCCTTTATCTCAACATCGGTGTATTTTCGAACGTATTCGCAGAAATCCTCCGCTTTGCCCGCGCCTTCGGCGATCATAACAATGCTTGTGAGCTGTCCGCGGAGTTTGTTTGCAGCAAGCCGGTTCGCCGCATCCGCCCATGAAAGAGGACGTTCCGGAACGAGAATTATGTCTGCCGCGCCTGCAACACCCGCCCAAAGTGCAATATCTCCGCATCTTCTTCCCATGACCTCGATAACGCCGACCCTGTCATGCGCACGCATCGTGTCGCGAATTTTATAAATCTCGTTCATAACATTGTTCACGGCTGTATCGAACCCAATGGTAAAATCCGTATACCCCATATCGTTATCGATCGTTCCCGGAATGCCGATGACGGGAATGCCGCGCTTGCTGAGAGCATCCGCACCTTTAAAGCTGCCGTCGCCGCCGATGACGATAAGCCCTTCAATTTCGTATGCACGCAGAACGGAAATTGCCTTTTCGATTCCGCCCTCCGTTTTAAACTCCTCGCTCCGCGCCGTGCGAAGTATCGTTCCTCCCTTGTGCATTTTGCTTTCAACGTCGGCATGGGCAAGGTACCCGACTCTGCCTTCAATAAGGCCTTTGTAGCCGTGGTAAATGCCCATTACCTGCAAATCGATATCCACTCCGGTTTTGAAAACGGCACGTATCGCCGCATTCATGCCCGGAGTGTCGCCTCCGCTTGTTAAAACTCCGATTCGTTTCATCTTTTGCCCCTTAATTGCTTATTTCGCCTTAATCTCAATATTATTTTTTGCGGACAATTTTTACATTTTCTTCCCCAAGCATACGCTTCAGTTCAAACAGCAGCTCCTCCGCACAGTTCACGCAGCAGTGGCGCGGCGCAAGCAAAACCTTTCCCGTTGCCGCATCGCGAAACAAAACCTCCGTGTTTCCGGGAAATCTGTGCAGCAGTTCAACAGCCGCATTCCGAAGATGCAGCGCGTCGGAAAGAAAATTCAGCGCAAGCCGCTTTTCCCCCGCGTTTTTTGAACCCTTTTGCAGCGGAACAATTTCGTCAATCAATATTGAATTGTCCCTGTCCTCCCGCATGGAGAACCTGCCGCGGACCGCAACGCATTTATCGTTTGCAATAAGGGAAGCATACTTTTGGTAAATGCTCGGGAACGCCGCAATCTCAATGCTTCCGCTCATATCCTCCAGCACCGCATACGCCATCAACCCTGCGCCGGATTTGACCGCACGGGTTCTCAGGGAACCGATGATTCCTCCCGCCGTCACGGTTTGGTTATCATGTATTGCACCCGAACCGTCCGCCTCCGCAAGCTCGATGCAGGGCGTTAATGCAGAAAGCGCAGCCTCATATTCCATGAGCGGATGCCCGCTGACATATACGCCGAGAACCTCCTTTTCGGCACGGAGCAGAATATCAAGCTCAAACTCCGTTTTCATATCGGCCTTATCCGCTTCGGAAACCGTGTTCATCATGCTTCCGCCGTCATCCCCGCCGAAATCAAAAAGCGAAAGCTGTCCCGTTTCAAGTCTTTTTCTTTCGGCGGCGGCCGCAGTGAACTCCTGTTCAAAATGAGCCGTCAGATATTTTCTCGAAACGCCGAAACAATCGAAACAGCCCGCCTTTATAAGCCCTTCCAGCAGGCGTTTGTTCAGCCCGTCGGAAGTTCTTCGGAGGAAATTCGAAAAATCCGAAAACGCTCCGCCGCGGCTCCGCTCCTCCAGCACATCGTTCATTGCTCCCTCTCCGACGTTGCGTATCGCGGCAAGGCCGAACCTTACCGCACCGTTTTCAACCGAAAAAACGTGCCTCGCTGCGGTTTATATCCGGCGGAAGAATTCTTATTCCGTGCTTGCGGCAATAGTAAATATAGAACGAGACCCTGTCCGCCGCAGTAAGATAGCTGTTGATGAGCGCTGTCATGAATTCCGCAGGGTACAGGCATTTGAGCAGCGCAGTTCGATATGCAACCACCGCATAGCACGCC
>VOFD01002540.1_pt1 | contig 28855 bp, 50 predicted proteins | sample 5384101 | NCBI WGS metagenome assembly VOFD01 (sample SAMN12384723, study PRJNA508395) | human gut metagenome | isolation source: healthy gut C | host: Homo sapiens
TTCGTTCTTTTAACTTCTTGCCATAATAATTATACTATAATATAATTATAGAAGTTTAAATTATTGTGTTATTAATTTGGAATTATTGGAATTAGTTAATGGAGAATTTTTAGCAAAGTTAAAACCTGATACAAAGGTAAACATAGGGATTTCGGTTTCACCTAACGTTGGCATTGAAATGATGCAGATTGATGCGGGTCAGCATAAAATAATGAAATATGCTCACAGGCCGCTTGCATATAATTCTTCTACAAGAGAAATTGAAGATTATAACGAATTTAAAGTTGCCTTGAGAGATTTATTTAATGAGCTCAAAATTTTGCCTCAAAATGCAAATGTTGTATTAAACCTGCCTAACGTAACATTCGGGCATACATTTTTGCCTACGGTTCTTGATGATGAAGGTGTAAATGGCGCATTGACATCAAAGGTGGAAGAAAGTTATTTATTCAAAAAATACACCGGTTGTCAGCTGGGTGGAAGTTAAAGAGAATAATTCGGCTGAAAAACGCTATATCTTGTATTCCGCAATACAAGAAGGTGTCGTTGAAGCGATTAAATCTATTTTTAACGACCTCGGCGCTACTCTTGTTGCAATCGAAAATACTTACTCTTCTTTAATGAAAACACTTGAGTACACAGAACTCACAAAGGAATTTGCTCTTTCGTCGGGTTCCTGGAATATACTTCTGGTATCTCAAAACAGCTATGTAGTATTTTCAATGCTCGGATACAGTATTATTGAGTATTTTGAAGAGCCTCTTGCAATCAAATCTTTCAATAATGATGAAGTTTATGTTGCTATTTCTCAGGCGGCTTCCGGAGTTTTGGAAAAATATCCGACAGACAAGTCGCTTATTATAAGTGAATCAAATGATGTGAGTGCGGAAATTCTTGCTATTCAACTTAAGCAGCCCGGAGATGTAATCTTTTGGAATGCAACCAGTATGCAAAACAGCCCATAATGGATGTGGATTTAAATGTTCTTCCTCATTACATAAAAGCTATTACTCCTGAGGCTATCGGTGCTTTGCTATATACAGAAACAGAGAATTTGCAATAAAGCTGAATTTCCTTGCAAAAACTGATTATCATGCACCGGATACAATTAATGTAATGGGCTTTGACCTTACAAAGGAACAGTTACTAATTTACACTGCTATAATAGGTGCGGCAATTATAGGTGTTTGTTTCTTATGTTCAATGGCAATAGGTTCTTATGTCTCCAGCCTGGAAGCAAAAAGAACGGCCCTTGAGCAGGAAGCGGCGGCACAACAGACTGAACTGGCAGAGTTAAAACAAAGCGAGCGGTAAAATTGATATTTATTCTGCCGCAAAAAACAATTGATAAAAAAGTATGGTAAATAAAATTACATACTATGATTCAATCGGTGCGGATATACCTGCTAAAGTGTGGCTTACCGTATTCTATGCAGATACAAACGGTGCATATGGTATAAAAGGTCAAACCACATCGGTAGACGAAGTTTATTTGTTCTTTAGAAATATTAAAAGCAGAGTTCCTGATTCTGATTTGATTTTGTCAAAACTTAGCGTTGACGATAATGAAGGTTTGATAGATATTGAAAAAACAGCAAACGCTATGTATACATTCGAATTAACAAACAGTAAGTTCGGTCCGGTTAAGATAACAAATCCAAATGCTACAGAACCGTCTGATCCGAATAATCCGAATGCACAGCAGCCTGCGGCGGCTTCGGGAGAAGGCGGAGGTAATGTAAGTGTACCGAATTTACCGGATTTGCCTCAATAAGTAAAAACCTAGATGAAAGGGTAGAACTAAAGTGAATAATCAACAAAATATTTATATAGCAGACATTAGTAGTATGTTTAATAATAGGGTTATATTTAATTTTTCAAAAGGCACAACCCGCATATAACATCTATCAGGATGTTCAAACAAAAACTGCAGCTGTTGAAGACACACGCAAACAAATAGAAGATTTGAAATCTAAAAAAGAAGCATATGAACGCGAAGAAAAAAAGTTTCTACAAAACCTGTTTATAAAAGCGAACTTGAAACTAACGACCAGATGTCCTCTTTTTGGTGTTATGTTCGAAGATGTTATACAGTCCGCTAAATATAACGGCTTAAAACTTCGTTCTATTTCTTATAATCTTTCCCCGGTGATGATATAATTGTAAAGAATATTTCATCTGAATATAATGTCTGTGCTATAAACATGCAGCTTCTCGGTTCTTATATGCAGCTTCGTTCCTATTTTCCGGACATATACAACTATCCTTATCTGATTAATTTGGATAAAATCAGCATAAATCCTTATGAAGGTAACAAAAAATTCTTATAGCTGATGTAACTGTTACATTGTATTCTGCTAAAAATGAAGCACAAAAAGCGGCAATACAAGCGGCACAGGCTCTCGGTGCAGGAGATGAAAAAGTTGATTCAACCGCGCAGGTGAAGCTGTAGGACAGTAATCATGACAACAGATGGCAGCTTACTTGGACCGTTCTTAAGTAAAAACTGGATTGGCTCTGTTGACAGTTATGATAGTGCTGAAATTGTAATGCTTGGTCTGCCTTTTGACGGAACATGCTCATACCGTCCCGGAAGCAGATTTGCACCTGAGAGATTGCGCATTGCCAGCTGGGGCTTAGAAGATTATTCTCCCGTATATGACAAGCATTTGGATGATGTCAAATTTTATGATGCGGGTGAACTTGAATTTCCTCTTGGCAATACAAAAAAATCAATGGATTTAATAGAAAAAAAGTGCCCGTATTATTTTTGAATCAGGCAAAAAAATATCTCGGTATAGGCGGCGAGCATCTGGTTACATATCCTGCGGTAAAAGCCTGTAAAAGAAAAATACGGCGATATTGCAATCATCCATTTTGATGCGCATACGGATTTAAGAGAAGACTATCTTGGTGAAAAGTTATCGCATCTTCTGTTATGAGAAGGATCGGCGAAGTTGTCGGTTTTGAGAATATTAAACAAATCGGTATACGTTCAGGGCTGAAAGAAGAATTTGAACTTATGAAAAAATACAATACACTTGTCAAAAGTTCAAATGATTTGAAACAAATTAAAAATAAGAAAATATTTTTGACAATAGATGTTGATGTACTGGATCCTGCGTATATGCCTGGCACGGGTACCCCCCGAGCCTGACGGGCTCACATATCGTGAGTTTGCGGAATGGATAAAGTTTTTACAGGATTTTGATATAGTAGAGCAGATATAGTAGAGCTCGCCCCTGATTATGACAAGAGCGAGGTTTCTACTGCCGTTGTTACAAAAATAATACGTGATGTGTTAATGATAATGTAACTTGCCCGGTATTGTTTTGCTCCTTTTATCAAAACATTTCGAGACCTGCATATCTTGTTCTGGCAATATTTGCAGTGTTTTCAAATGCCATTTTCAATATTTTATCAATAACGGCCTTAACTTTTTGCTATATCACGGTTTAAATCTTCGTTTCTTTTTTTCTTCAGCCTTTTTTTAATGCCAATTTAAATTTTTCAAAACCTGTCATAATTTTATACTCCCTATGCAAATTTACTTCACAGTTTACTAATCGGAATTATAAAGTCAAAACTTTAGGTTTAGGATTTATTATTAACAAATAGTAACATTGTTTTTTATATCCCATAAAATACAATTTGCCCATACCCGAAAGTAGGATTATAATTATATCTATGGATAATATGATTGCAAAATTAAAAAACAAAGTAATTGTCTCTGTGCAGGCAATGCCGTCAGAACCTTTATACAGAGAGGAGTGCATGATTGCAATGATGCAGTCTGTTGTAAAAGGCGGTCTTCTTTGCCCTGAGAGTGGCAGGTGTCAGAGACGTTATAAACGCTAAAAAGCTCTTTAATATCCCTGTTATAGGCATAACTAAACCGGAAGTAATTCCGCCAAACTGGAGAGAAATTGTCTATATCACTCCGACCATTAAAGATGCCAAGGATCTGATACAAGCAGGTGCAGACATTATTGCACTGGACGGAACCTCCAGGCCAAGAGGCGAAAACAATCTTAAACAAATAATAAAATTTATAAAAATAAACAAAAAATTGTAATGGCCGATGTCGCTACCCTGCAGGAGGGTATTACGGCAAGACTTTTGGGTGCTGATATTATATCTACTACGCTGTCGGGCTATACTCTTGAATCACCCGATACCTCGGATGAACCCGATTTTGAACTTTTTAAAGGGCCTAATAGAATCGGTGGACTGTCCTGTTATTTTAGAAGGGCGTATCTGGCAGCCGTCTCAGGTGGACAAAGCCTTTGAAATAGGTGCTCATTCTGTTGTTATCGGCTCTGCTATTACAAGACCGCAGACTTATAACTAAAAAATTTGTAAACAGAAATGAAAGAATAATCAAAAACGGATAGGTTATGACACATACAAAAAAGCACTTGGTATAGACATTGGCGGAACGAAAATCTGCTACGGCATTGTAGATAGTAACGGCAATATTCTTTCGGAAATAAAAAAAACATCAACTCCTAAAACCGCTCAGGAGATTTATAATACTCTAAAAACATTATTGAAGAAAATTACAAAGATATTGATGTCATAGGGCTTTCTTCCGCAGGTGCGGTAAACATTGAAAATACAAAGTAGTAAGTTCTACGCCCAACCTGCCTGCCGGTTATAATGATATAGATTTTTCAACACTTTCCGATAAAAAAGTGTATGTGGAAAATGATGCAAACTGTGCGGTTGTTGCAGAGGCCGTAATGGGTGCGGGCAAAGGGTATCATACCGTTTTAATGGCAACAATAGGAACAGGTATAGGAGGCGGAGTTTTTTCCGGCGGGCAGCTGTTTCGCGGGGCAAAAGGAAATGCACTGGAGGTCGGAAGCATGAAAATCTTTGCCGACAAAAGACAAAAATGCACCTGCGGAAGATACGACTGCTGGGAATCCTATGCTTCGGGCACGGGATTGAAAAACTGTGCAATAACGGGTGTACAAAACTATGAGGAATTTAAAACAAGTATATACAAAGACAAAAAGCCTCAGGATATTACTACATACGATATAACGGACGGTGTAGAAAAAATGATGCTTTTTGCGTTCGTGTGTTTGAACAGTGGCTGTATTATATGTTTGTAGGTCTGGTTTCACTTACGGATATATTTAATCCCGATTGTATAGTAATTTCGGGCGGTATGTGCAAATTTATTGATGTACAAAAATGGAAGACAATATAAACAAGGAATCCGTTGTAACAGATGTAAAAGTAAAAATTGCACAAACAGAAAACCGCGCGGGTATGATAGGGGCGGGCATACTTGCTCTAAAAACAAATTATCTAATTTGATTTTAAGACCAAAAGCTTTTCTTATATATTATTATGTGTAACTTAATGACATGTTTTATGTAGCAGGTTAGTCATACCTGCACAGCGTAGAATAAGAGAATTTCAGGGTGGATTTTTGTTCACCGAAAACATATTTAATTGTGAATTAAATGTTAAAAATGCCTTAATAAAATGTACAGGCAATGTGATTTATAATACAATTTTGATAAGTTAATGATTGGAGAGTATCGTTTTGATAAAAAAGGCAATGGTAATGGCAGCGGGGGTCGGTTCAAGACTGGATCCTCTTACACAGAAAATTCCTAAACCTCTTGTACCTGTTATCAATAAGCCGGTTATGGATATTTTGCTTGAAAAGCTTAAGGATTTCGGGGTAGAAGAGGTTATTGCAAACACACATTATCTTGCGGAAAGTATACAAAAACGCTACAGTGTAAATTCTCCCGTTGATATTAAATTTACAAGTATCTATGAAGACAGCCTCTCCGGAACAGCAGGGGGCGTAAAAAATGTCAATTTTTCTTTGATGATGTAGATGATTTTATTGTAGTAAGCGCTGACGGGCTTCATGATGCGGATTTAAATAAAATAGTCAAATCGCATAAAGAAAGCGGATGTATTGCTACAATGGCAATTGTAGCCGTGGATCATGAAGAAGTTTCCAAATACGGTGTAGTTGTACCGTCTGCGGAACATATTGTTATGGAATTTCAGGAAAAACCTCCCGTTGAACTGGCCAAAAGTAATTATATAAATACTGGAATTTATGTATTTAATAAAAAGAATTTTTGATTTTATACCGGATGGAGTAGTATATGACTTTGCAAAAAATGTTTTTCCTGCACTTTTAGCCGCTGGCGAAAATATTAACGTATACAGAATATACTCCTACTGGTCGGATATCGGGAGTATTCCGCAGTATATTCAATCAAATAAAGATGCACTGAATCGTAAAGTAATGATAAAAATCCGAATATAATGAGAAAATACGATGCCGTATACTGTATTGGCGATGATTGCGATATCCATGAAAATATAAAAATTTTGAACAATGTAATTATTGGTAATAATTGCAAAATCGGCAAAAAATGTAATCCTGAATAATGTCATTTTGTGGGACAACGTTGAAATAGGCGATAATGTTACACTGGAAAATGTAGTTTGCCAATAATTGTATTATTAAATCTTCTCTGAAAGATGAAATACTTGCTCCTGAGAAGGTTGTTGAACCGGACTTGATAACACAATAAATAAAAGGAAAACACGAAACATGATAATAATAATGGAGCCAAAAGCCACAGTCGAACAGATAAATGCAGTAAAAAGATATATGGAGGCTAAGGGGTTTAAAATAGTTTTTAAACCATGGCGATGTAATGACCGTTCTGGCTGCAATAGGAGATAAAAGGCTTATAGAACCGCAATCCGTGGCTTCGTTTGAAGGTGTAAGGGAAGTAAAACTTATACAAGAACCGTATAAACTTGCTTCAAGAGAATCAAAAGAAGAAGACACCGTTATAGAGTTTAAAAACGGAGTAAAAGTGGGCGGGCTGGAAAAGCCTGTTATGATGGTGGGGCCGTGTTCTGTTGAAAAAAGATTTTGACTGGCTTATGGAAGTTGCTTTGGCGGCAAAAAGAAATGGGCTGTGAATTTTTTAAGAGGCGGAGCATTTAAGCCCAGAACATCCCCTTATGATTTTGACGGGCTTGGAGAAAAAGGACTCTGCTATCTAAAAGAAGCTGCAGAAAAAAACAGGATTGCTTGTTGTTTCTGAAGTTATGGATACGACGGATGTTGATATGTTCTGTGATTACGTTGATCTTATACAAATCGGCGCAAGGAATATGCAGAACTTTAAACTGCTTAAAGCTGTCGGCAAAGCCGGTAAACCTGTTTTGTTAAAAAGAGGACCCTGCTACTATCAGAGAATTTTTTGCTTGCAGCTGAGCATATAATGGCAAATGATAACGATAAGGTTATTTTATGTGAAAGAGGCGTCAAAGGGTTTGATTCAACATTTACAAGAAACACCCTTGATATTGCGGCAATACCGATTATAAAAAAAAAATATTCACACTTGCCGATAATTGCAGACCCGAGCCATGGTACGGGCAGGAGATATCTTGTTGAACCGATGAGCAAAGCGGCCTTGATGGCGGGAGCAAACGGACTCATGATAGAAATACATAATGACCCTGATAATGCTTCTTCTGACGGTGCTCAGAGCTTAAATTTAACACAATTCAGAGAAACACAAAGACATTTGAATAAACTTATCGGAAGAATCGACTATGACAACAAAGTTTTAAAAGCCGAAATAGAAAAAGCAAAGGCACTAAGATAATGAAACAATACGCAGACAGAAAAGAAATACTTGTTTTTCAAAAATATAATACACTTAATGATGTTTTAAAAAAATAACTTCATAAAGTCTGTTATGTATGAAAAAGCACTTAAAAACAGAAAAAGAAAAGTTAGAGTTCTTCTTTTCTTTTTTTCTCAAGAGAACCGGTATTGTCCAATTCCGTAATTATTCTGATGATTGCATGCACAATAATTAAAAGCTGAGGAGAAACTTTGGCGGATTTCGAAAATTCCACTTTCATTTCTTTATTTTCTTCTGTATCACCGGCGTTTTTTTACCGTATAAGAAGGATTCTCCGACAGGTGCAGCGCATTTTCAACTTTGACAACTTCATTGAATCTTTCTTTCGGAAAAGTATCCGAACAGTTCACATCCATAGAATAGCCCTGTTCATTATTATAGAGAAAAATTTTTACAATACCGTAGTTCTTTGTGGTTATGATAATGGTAATTGTGTCCTCTCCGGCACTTTTTTTGCCCTTCTGCCGCGGAATCAGCTCCAAAATTGAACCCGACACTTTCATTCAAAAGGCAGCCAGGGCAGATACATAACCATAAGACTCTTTAGTATCTGTGCCTGCGAAGCATCATTTGCCGGAATACAGGCATTTATCAGTACAGACATTTCTTTTAGCTGCTGAGTGTTATATATTCCGGATTGATTCATAGTTGCAATCATTTTAGAGAGTTTTTCAAGGGCAGCCTTGCCGTTTGTTTGCAGCAAAACAAGTATTTTTGACAAATCCAGCTCTTTTGTCATTAAAGATGCAAGTTCTTTAGAGCTTACAGTCTTTCCTTGAGTTACAATCTGTTCCAAAAGCTGTGTCAGATTTTCGGGAAAATCAAACATGTGCTTCATAAGCCACGACTGTTCCGTATTGGTAAGCTGTTTCAGCATCATCTGTGTATTCAGGATATCCTGCTGTCTTGCCATATTCTTGGCAATATTTTGGGCAGTTTCTTTGCACCATTTTCATAGCTTCATTCTGTGCACGCTGAAATTTTTCATTGGCTACTTTACCGGGCTGCTGCGCAGGCATTTTGCCGGTACTGTAGTCGAATACATTTTTTATAAATTGTCCTAAACTAATTTCACTCATCTGAGAGCCGCATTTTTTTTATATTTAATAAGTATAATAAAATTTTTTGTAAAAACAAGACCCGCTAAAATTTATTGGACTGGCTTTTTTCAAAAATTTCTCTGCTTTTTGCAAGAGCATGATTTTTAAAGGAACACATTCCGTGTGTTTTGTCATATACTCCGATACTTGTTAAACGGCTTGATACAAGCTCATTTATGTCTGCAGGAGCAATAAAGAGTGCACATTCGGGTGTACATTCATCAAAATTAAAAGGACATTTTTTAATCATTTTCTTTTCTCCTATTTTTATATTGCCACCTGATACAAAAAGTTTGCATACGCAGTTCAGGTGATTTTTTAAAAAAACTACTTAACAAATTTTAATAAAGTATTATAATAAACATGACGAATTCTAATTTTTTCTTATAAATAAAAATGTCAGTAAATTAGGATTCGGTCTCATCCCCATATCCAGGAAAGGATTTTTATGATAAGAAACTTGATAGGTATTATTTCGCAAACTCTTACTCCGTCAAAATCTACGGCAATAAGCAATGTCCAATCGACATCAATAAATCCGTTTGCGTCTTCTTCATCAAATCCTTTTATGGCAAATTCGGCAATTCATTCTAACTTCTACGGCAAAAACCAGCCCGTAAGAGGCGGATATTTTGCAGGCTACTATAACGGCAAACCAAATATAGTAGGCAGAAAATTATTTTTAGAAGTTTAGTCCGCGTTGCGTTTTTTATTTAAAAAGCCGCCATAAACAAGTATTTACAAATTCTGGTAAAATTCTTTGCCGGAATTTTGCATTCTTGCTTCCAAATCGGGTACATCCACTTCAAAGATATGTGCCTGCGCAGGACCAAGATCAATTTCTATAGCATTGTTCTTAGCTGTCCAGATGCTTCCTGTTCCGTATTTAGGGAGACAAATCTTCGAGTTTTTGTGATGATTTAAGTCCCGGTATGTTGACTTTACCTTTTGTCTTGCATTTACATCGTGGTTTGCAATAGTAATAAGTGTTTTGCCGTCTTTGCATCTTGCATAAGCTATAACTTCATCCCTGTTGTTATTATCAACTTTAAGCTCTATGTAGCTTCCTTTTGTGATAAGCTCACCGTAGCGCGGTCTTACACAATTCATTAAATATCCGAAGTGCTGTCCTATTTCAGGATGCTCACCGCCCGGTTTTTGCCGCTTCGTTGAAGATATCAACGTGCTCCGGGCTTGTATAATAAGTTATATTGTCTTTTGTCAATTTATATTCTGTGAAAAATTCTATTACATCTTTAAATTTAGGATCAGCTGCAAGCTGTTCAACAGTCATATTTCTTGCCTGAGGAGAATCCATTAACTGTTTTATGTTGAAATTCTTTGAAGCAATACTGTCTATGTATCCGAATATATTTTGGAATTCGGATTGTGAATATAACTGCTGGAAAGTAGCATCAGGTTTTATTTTGTTCTATATATTCGGGAATTTTATTCGAGAAGGAGAAGAGGAAGTTGATATTGTTTCCGAATTTATTATCCTGTTTTAGCTGTGCTACAGGTTTAGTTGTATTTAGCAACTGCGGAAGATTTTTCTTGAAATCTACGGAATTTAAAATGCAATCTACTGTTCTTTGGTAAGAGGCATTTTCCAATAATTGATTAAATGTTTTATTAACATATTTGCCGCCATATTCATAAATATATCTGTCGCCGGATTCATAGCCGGTTACAATATACGGATTTGTCATAGGAACGGTTGTTTGAACAACATTGGTCATCATGCAATAGTCCGGTCCGCCGTTAGACATCGGGCTGTGGTCATCGTGAGTGGCAAAAGAACCGATTAAAGATTTTCCTTTATTGTGTCTGTAAGACATTAATAAATTATCTTCAATAAATTTATGGAAATCTTTTGCTTTCCACATATGGAAAATATGGTATTGTCCGTAATATGAGTCAAAACCAGCTTCTAAAGCTTCTTCCGGACGGTCGGCAGGCATGTTCTTCATCGGAGAAGCGTCTTCATATGTATAACATTCGGCAAGAAAAGCAAATTCAGGATCTTTGCTTCTTGCATAAGAAATCAGATGATCCCAGAATTCCGGAGGTTTTGCTCTTCCTACATCAGCTCTGATACCGTCTATACCAAGGTTAATACACATATCTATAAATTTTTATGATAATCAAACAATTCCTTATTCAGTATGTTTTTGTCCTTGTCTTCCCAGGGATTAAACATTCTTATGTCTTCCCAGCCTTCCGGTGTTTTTGGTTTGCCTTCGGCATCCGTAGCTCTCAAATCCGGACGGCTTTCATAAAGGTCTACAGACATACAGCTTGGCAAATCTACCATAACCTTAATGCCTCTTTTGTGGCATTCGTTTATTGCATCTTTTGCTTCTTCATAGACGGATTTTGGGTTTCTAGGGTCATCAAGCTTCGGATCTATGGAAAGATAATCCATCGGTGCATATACAGAGCCTGCACTGCCCTTTGCAGACCAATTGTCCCGGAGGGTTTATAGGAAGCCAGTGCAGTGTGTTAATTCCGTATGTTTTTAGTTCATCCAGTCTTTCTACCATATTTGTAAAATATCCGGGCTCTTCATTTTTATCAATAAGTCCGTTGCCATTGGTATCTTTTGCATTAAAAGTTCTCGGAATCATCGCATAAATAACTGCCTGATTGTTTGGAACATTGAACGCAAATTGTTTTTATAATGCAGCGGCTGTGAAGTGCTTTCTGTTGTTACACCTACAGGTGCAGGAATGTTTTTCCCCTGTGTTTTATTAAGCAGAAGCGTCATAAGACTGCCCTGAGCATATGTGCGGTTGTAATTATCTGCAGCGGGTGTAGAAACGGGTAAATATACCGCATTCACCGGCGATTTTTGTATTTTGTACTGCAACAGCATTTTTGTGTACCGTAATTTTGCATCATTTGTGTGAGCAAAGATGCCTTAAAAATTAGGTTTGATTGGTCTTTGCATAATATGAACCGCCGTTAATTTTCATTATTTCAACGCTCCTTGTGATGATTGATTATTTGTTATCTCTTTATTAAGATTATTATTTTTTCCCATCATTGCTATTGTATAAGCAGATACTGCAACGGTACCTGTTAAAAAGACCGTAGACGAGTTTCAGCCATTTATTTCTTGAACGTACGTTCTGCTTTGCAGAAGCCAAAAATTCCGTAACATTCTTGCCGGAAGCCTCTGCCACTGCTTTATTAGCAGTTAAGAATCCAAAACAGCTTGCTTCTTTAAGACAATTAATGGCTCCATTAATATTATAGCCTGCCTCAAATGCTCTGCCCGACGCAAAGTCGCGCAATAATTTTTTGTAATTTTTTAATTTTTCAAAAGTAAATCTTTGAGTGCCGTCTGCAATATTTTCTCCGAGATCCGCGATTCTGTCTTCAAGAACTTCTGAAAGGAACTTGGACGCTTCTTGTACTTTGGAACGATTTTTTAAGTCTTCTATAAAACCGCCAAGAGCATTATCTTGTCTCATATAGTTCTTTCCGCCGCCTTGTTCTGAAAGTTTATAATCAATACGTAAGTATCTTGACTTCATAATCCAGTTATTTACATTGATTTTACGTATTAATGCTTTGTTTTCGGCAATTTTATCCATGTTATCGCCTGTTATTATTGCAACGGTTTCAGGATGCAATTCGCCAAAAACCTGTTCCGCAATACTGCACAGTACAGGGAATGAGTTTTTAAAACCTCTTGTTCCCAGAGGCAGTTCAGCCTCCATTTTTGTTGTCCAGCTGTTAACATCATTTCTGGTCAAAACTATATCTTTCAGATATCTGCCCATAGCAGCTTTTTGCTTTTGCAACATTCATCTTTTCAAACATTTGATAGTGCCAGTCGTGTTCGCGACGGAAATTGAAAGTGCCTGTGTCTCCTACTATTCTATCAGCCAGATTACCGAGATTTTTGAATACATCAAGAGCCTTTATCGGACGGACAAATGAATCTATAGTATTTCTCAATTTGCGCTGTACTGCTGATATTTTACGCAAATAGTAAGTTGTTATTGTATCCTGGAAATATCCGCCAAAATTTGCACGTGCGGAAGATTCCATTAATTCTTTAACTTTAAATAAAAGTCCCGGATTTTCGATAGTACCTATAAGCTGAATTACGGCTTTTTCTTCTTTTGAAATAGCGCCTTTGGCATATTCAGACATTGCCTGCAGGACTTGTTTATATTTTTCTGGATTTTTTGCAATATTTTCAAATTTTTCAGCAATAACTCTTGTTGCCTTGCTTGAATCAACAGTTGCAAGTACGGCAAGCTCTTTATTTGTAAAGCCGATAGCTTTTACGTATTTTTGAGGAAGCGTTTCCCAGGAAATTGCAGTTGCGGATTCTGCAATATTCTTGATTGTTGCTCTTTCAAAAAGGTTTAATCTGCCTCTTATCTGACGGTTCATTTCCGCAAATTTGAAGATTTTTTTCTACCTGATTTTTAGACACTATATGATGTCTTTTTGTGTCATATATAGCTTCCAATTTAGTATTGATAAGCTGTCTTGCTCTGTCTACGGCTGCTCTTGCAAGAGTGTTCCCCTGCTTTTCTTCATCTACGGTCATAATAGCCGCAGTTGACAGATTTCTTTTCAGCAGATTTTGTTGTGTTTTATCTAAATCGGATACACCGTCCAAATAAATTTCTTTAAACAGATTATCAATATCTTTGAGTTTTAAACCTTTGTAGTTTCTTATTTTTTCCGGCAGCAGTGCTTTTTTTATCTTCCGGAAGTTTGGAAACAACTTCATCAAAGGATTCTTTTACTATGCTGACAAGCTGCTGCTTAAATTCCTGATTTACCGTAACAAACGGCTCTGTCATCCTTGCATCTTTTTTTTCATTGCAGCTTCTATAGATGTATAAAAACCGCTGCCGTAGAATTTTCTTTCAAGGAATTTATTAAGCTTTTTAAATTGTTCCGGAGAGAGTTCACCGTTTTCCGTAAGCAAAGACTCGAACTGTTTTTGTGTTTTTGCGGGAATTTTTATGCCGAGATTTTCATACAATTTATCGATATCAGTAACTCTGGGATGATTTTGGTCTCCGAGAAGAGTTTCAATAGTTTGTTCAAATTTTTCAATTCTTCTGTTTGTCTCTGGTATCTGCTTGTTTCAATCAGATTCTTAAGAGGATTTTGCAGTGCATCTGCGGCAAGAGAAGAAAGAACAGGTGTCATAACTCCCGCGGTCAGCATCCAGAGTGTTTTGCCTTGTACTGCTATTTGTGACATTTTATTTACTGTTGCTTCGTTTCTGTCTTTGATGCCTTTGTCTATGCCGAGTTTGTCACCTATTTTTTCAAGATAAACAAAATCGTGGTCATATTTTGCCTGATACTGTTCTTTTTGTTAAGGGTTTACCTTTTTTGTCAACATATCTGTATATGTCCATCGGACGGTATTGATTGTCTTCGAATACATCTTTTACCCTGCCGTCAGAATCTTTGTATTTCTGGTTGATATCCACGCCGTAAATGGCTTTAATCGGCATACCGAGAACTTTGGGCCAAATAGCCATAGACGCAAACCATGTAGCAAGTCCGACAAATTCCATACCTTTTGCAAACGGGAACATTTTTGAAGTTGCAAGAACAGTTGCAATGCCCAAAGAGCCCCGCTCTCAGCGTAAGATCATTGATTTTACCTACGGAATAATCTTTGCCTTCACCCTTAAATGCAAGCATTATAAAAATTTTTGCATAATCACCGTATGATTTTACGGTTCTTGACATTGATTGGAAAACATTTTCCTTAATCAATTCACCGGAGGCCTGTCTTGCGCTGACACCGGCAGGTGTTGTTCTTGCCGGACTGATAGGCTCGGCAAGAATATGAATATATTTTATCCTGCGGATAACGGTTTTGAATTTCGTTTAACAAAGGATTTGCATTGGGAGCAAAAACAGGCTGAGATGCCGGTCTTACAACCGTTGTCTGCTGAGGTCTGTTAACAGGTATATTTTGTATTAAATTTCCCATTATTGATTTACCTCATTTTGTCTGTTTGCCCCGGATGATTCAATTTTATGGTCTCTTGCAGATGTTTTAGCCGCTATAAGAGACATTGCACAGCAAAGCAGCCGCTGCCGAAGATAAGATAACTGACTTGCCCACAATAGAAGATGCTTTTGCTGTGTCCGTGCCAGAACTGCTTAAAGCTCTGTCCGAAAGGTTTTAGCATATAATCATTCACAACAAGTTTGGCATTATGCAAACGATTTTTTAAAGAGACATTTCTGCCGAATATGCCCTTAGAAATTGTCTTTTTAAAACCTTCGGAGGACATTTTATCCCAGGCTTTCTGGTTTGCCATACCGATACCCAGAGTAACAAAGAAGGCTGTAAGCGCATACTGCCATGCTCTTGCCATAATTATGGTCTTTTGATTAAGGGTTTTACGGTTTGATCCGCATCATTTACATCCCCTTTTACTCCATATTTACGTGCGATTTTATCTGTATCAATCTGGGATTTTTTACGTCGTGCTCATACATCAAATCCGTTCTTGTAAACTCGCTGCTTTCATATAATGTATGGTATTCGACATCCTTTTTAAAATCGCCTGTATGGCTTGTAGATGTTGATATTGCTTTTGCATACGGATGTCTTAAATCTATTCCTCTTGTAAATTTAACGGTATGGTTAATCAAGGATTTTGCAAGAGCAAAGCACCCAGATAATATAAACCAACACCAAGAGCCATGTGTTTTTGCAACACCCTGAGCGGCTCTTGCTGATTTAAAGTTGTTTTTTTTACACCGGCATAAAATAATGCCGCAAGTATAGGACCGCCGAGATAATAAGGGAATTTTGCAGTCTGTAAGAATTCATAAAACGTATAATCCGGTGCTCCGGCAAGACCTCTCGGGAAATGCACAAGGGGGGATATCAAGCGTCTTGCTGATATTTATCCGCATGCGATTCATAAATGTATTCGGAAGAATTGTATCCTTTTATACTTCCTGTTATCGACAACATTGTGAGAGTTGTCTCCGGCATGAAAGTTTTGATTTACGTAAGATTTTTCTGTCGATGGTGCAGGTAAAGAGCTTGAATTGACAGGAATATTCAGCTTATTGTTAGTGATGTTTGATACAGTAACCATAATTTCCCTTGAATCGCATGTAAATCCTAATTATAAAAGGATTGTCAAAATTTTTTTTTTGCTAGCAGATATAGTTAAAAATTTACCCAAATCTCTATAATCTAGTCTACCACAGGATTTTCACAATAAAAAGTCTTTTTACAATTTGTAATAATATTTTTATTTAGTTTTGCCAAATGTTAATTGACTTTGCAACTTTTATTATTAAAACATAATCATACAAACGTATGTAGTAATCATTAGAGCAATACTGAATAATTAGATAGTGTAATAGTAAATCGTGGATATCCATGCCTTTTCGTTACAGACTCCAAAAAATTCTGGATTTCAGAATAAGAAAAAAAGAAGAACAACTCCAAAACGTACGTAATGCTCAGGCACTTGTACTAAAAATAGAAGGGCTTATTGAAAGAAACAATAAAGAAATCTCCCAAACAAGGATAAATATGCGTCAGGCAGATTTTCACATGTATGAAGCATATGACACATATCTAAAACACCTTTATGATAAAGGCGATGCCCTTGAAGAGGACAGAAAAAAGCTCAGGAAGCTCTGGATGTAGAAAAAGACAAGTTAAGAGAACTCGAAAAAGCGGTAAAAAGTTCTTGAAAAACATAAAGAACACTCAAAAGAAGCATACATTGAAGAAGAAAAAAGCAGAACTAAAACAATTATCCGAAGTTGCAATACAAAAATATTTTGCAAAAAACCAAAGAAAAACAAGAAGAAGAACTCGAAGAGTTAATGAAAAACCCGAAATATAATGAAGATTTGGAAGAATCCAAAGAATCCCCCTTTTGATAGTGAAAGGAACTCCCCAGATGAATATATCAACCGGCGGCGCATCAGCAGCCGAAACAACAACTCAAACACAACAAACTGCTACTGATGTTCAGGCATCTTCCAATGCAGACAAAGTTTCTAATGCGCCTAAAAAAGAAGAAATAAAAGATGAAGGCTCAAAAGATACCCAGAACGATTTTAAAAAGTTCTTGAAGAGCAGAAAAGATACGGACAAAATCAGTATTGAGCAGCCCCAGCAGATAAACAATCTTAACCAGATGATAAACGGCGAATATGCAAAACAAATTTGGTTTTTGATACTATCTCGGGAATGAAAAATATAAAATCAATATACAATTACGACACAATTAAAATTTCAAAAGAAGATGCAAAAGTTTTTTGCGGATTTGGTAGAAAACAAACAGTTTGCCATGCAGCAAAACGGCGAGGCAAATCTTGTAAAATTTGCGGATGAAATAGGCCCGACATACAAAACACAGCAGACATCAAAGGTCCTTGCTGATTTGTTAACAAAAGCATATAACGAGCAAAAACCGGTAAGGATAAGCTTTGATAACAATGTATCGGTTATTTTAAAAGTTGATACAAAGGGAAAAAAATCTCTGCGGAATTTATTCCGGGGACAAAGCAGTCGAAGCATATCTTAGAAACAACATAAATTCTCTTAAATTACGTTTTGATGACCAGAACATTCCATACAATGACATTATGTACAGGCAGTCAAATAACGGTAATCAAAACAGACAAAGACAAAATCAACAAAAAGATAAAGGAGAGTAAAAATGAACGATTCATTTGTAAATGCTCTAAATACACAAAAAACACATCCGACTGGATGGATGCAATTTCAGAAAACCTTACAAACATCTATACTCCGGGTTATCGTGAAACGCAGGCATCATTCAAGACATTTTTAAATACAGGTATAGTTGACGGTTTTAACAAAAAAAGTGAGTCAGGGTAAATCAACACCCGGTACATCTAACGAAAACGTCTTTCTTGAAGGCGAGGGCTATTTTACACTGCGCCGTGAAGACGGTCAAATAGTATACTCCAGACTCGGCGAGTTCACTTTTGATAAAGAAGGTGTCTACAAAAATACAAGCGGATATACAGTACAGGGCTATATACTGAATGACAAAGGCGAAATCATGCAGGGTACAAAGCCTATTGATGCGGATATCTATGCGGAAACCGGAATAAAAGGCGGTGCCGTCAATATTCCGACAACAAACATAAAACTGTATATGACGAATTTGAATTTAAAGGCGACGGTATACTCTACGGTAAATCTGACGGCGGCAAAAATGTAGTGCCTTTATACAAACTTGCCATTATGAACTTTCATAATCCGGAAGGATTATATGAGGTTAAACAGGGTGAGTTTATAGAAACAGAAGAATCCGGACGCCCCGTAATAGGCAGAGGCGAAGTAAGAGGCGGCTTGCTGGAAATGTCAAACTGCGATTTTTCTGCCAACATATCATATTATCAACAGGCAAAAATGCAGATGGATGTGGCAAACAAACTTATCCAAACAAACAAATCCCTCCTGCAGGAAGTTTTGCAGTTGATAAGCTCATAATAATGCAAGATTAATCTGCTTTTAGACTCCAAAATCGGGCATAACTTAAACCTATATGCAAGCAAAATACGCATAATATGTCCGAGAAAATTTTGCGATAAGAAGGACTCCGTTTTGAGTTGACTAAATGTCAAGTCAAAATGGATGGGAAGAGCAAAATTTTTGAGTGTCATTTGAAAAGGTGAGCAGGTGCCGGCTGCGTTGAGCCGGCGGCAACTGCGACACTAGATTAGATTCAGGACAAAGACTTGTTGCCTGTCAACTTGCGTATTTTACGAAAGATAAAATCCTAATTTATAATTCCCTTGTTTTTAGATGAGACAAAAGCAGGGGCTTTTTTATTTTAAAAATCTGGCGACTATATCTAAAAATCTTAGATTTGTCAATAATTTTGTTACGCCGTTTTTATCTTTTATAACAGTGCTTCCGTCTTTTTCAATTTGTTTATATAAGCCATAATTAACTTCCTTATCTAATGTATCTGACTAGTTATGTAAAAGACGTAAAAAATTTTTTTGCTATTTTTATTTCAAATTGTTAAATTTATCTGTGCAATCTCAAACAGATTTTTTATAAGAAACAGAAAGAATTAAATTTTTATCTGTTGTGTCAACAATTGCCCAGCGCAATGGATCGATGCCTTTTGCACCAGACAATTTTCTATATATGAAGACGTTAAATCTTCTGTTTTTTTTATCTCAAAATTTTCAGTCGTAATCATATAAATCCTATAGCGTCCCCGCACGGAAAAATTTCACACCGTATTGTATATTATTTGGCATTTTTTATTCTACCGTAACTGATTTTGCAAGATTTCTCGGCTGGTCAACATCCTTGCCCAAAAACTCTGCAATATAATATGCAAGAAGCTGTAAAGGCACAGATGTTATGACCGGTGAAAGATATTCATCAACCGCCGGAACTTTTAAAATATATTCAAACACATCATAGAGATGTTTGTCCTCTGCAGATGTCAGGGCAATCATTCTTGCATTTCTTGCTTTTGCTTCTTCCGCATTAGACAGAACTTTTTCATAAACTATCTTTGCCCGGCATAAGTATTGCAAGAACGGGCATTGTTTCATCAAGCATTGCAATAGGTCCGTGTTTCAATTCTCCTGCCGGATAACCCGTTGCATTGATATAGCTTATTTCCTTAAGCTTTAATGCACCTTCAGAGCGGTAGGATAATTTATTCCTCTTGCAATATAAATAAAGTTCTTGTAAAAGCAAATGCCCTTGCGCATTTCATAATATCTTCTTTGTGAGAAAGAATAGTTTCTATTTTTGCGGGAGCAAAAGCATTTCATGTTTCAAATCTTTAATTTTCTGCATATCAAAAGATTCTTTAATTTCAGCGATATACATTGCAAAAGGTAAAGAGCAATTAACTGCGCATTGAAAGATTTTGTAGCGGCAACACTGACCTCTATACCCGCATTAACAGGTATAAGACTGTGTGCTTCTCTTGCCATAATAGAATCAGGTCTGTTTGTAATAATCAAAACATGAGATCCGACAGATTTTGCCTGTCTGATTGCCGTAATGGTGTCCGAAGTTTCACCGGATTGTGAAATACCTATTACAAGCGTGTTTGCGTCTGTAACGGTTTTTTCTGTAAATATATTCGCTTGATGCCTCAACATCAACGGGAATATTTGTAAATGCTTCAGAATATATTTTGCAACCATTGCCGCATGCAGTGATGTACCGCAGGCAATAATTTCTATTCTTCTAAGTTTTTTAATTTCATCTTTTGTGAGTTTTACTTCATCTAGAACAATAGGTTTGTTGATATCGGGCAGCTTACCGGAGAGTACATTTCTGATGACATCAGGCTGTTCGTGGATTTCTTTGAGCATAAAATGCTTGTAGCCAAGTTTGCTCATTGCAACGGGTTCCCAAGGAAGAATCTCTTCTTTCCTGTCTATCTGGCGGCCTTCTATGTCCGTAATCAAAACACTGGACGGTGTCAAAACGGCAAACTGGTCGTCATCGAGATATATTACTCTTTTTGTATATTGGATAATAGCCGGAGAATCACTAGCAAGATAGTTTTCTCCCTGTCCCAATGCCACAATTAAAGGCGCATTCTTTCTTGTACCTACAAGAATATTAGGCTCATCCTGATGCATAACACAAAGTGCATAAGCACCTTTTAGTTTTTTTGCAGCTTCTCTGACAGCCTTTGGCAGATCATTATGTTTGCCGTATTCACTTGCTATAAGATGTGCAACAACTTCCGTATCGGTTTCGGATTTAAATTCACACCCTTGGGCAATCAAGTCTTTTTAATTCTTTATAATTTTCTACAATACCGTTATGAACAATTGCCAGCTTGCCGCAGTTACAAGTATGAGGATGTGCATTAATAGTGTTTGGCAGACCGTGTGTAGCCCATCTGATATGTCCTATACCTGCAGTTGTGTCAACAATTTCTGGTTTATGCTGTTCCAAAAGGTCTTTTAAATTCTGAAGTTTGCCTTCCGCCTTATATATTTTAATTTTACCTTCCGAGTTTACAGCTACACCGGCTGAGTCATAACCTCTGTATTCAAGTTTACTCAATCCGTTTAATAAAATATCAATAACAGGTTTTGAGCCGACATATCCTACTATTCCGCACATTTTATCTTTCTCCCGATTAACTCGTCTACAAATATATTTTTTTGAAATTCTGAATTATCTTAAGATTCTATTTCAAAAAATTGTTTTTGGGAAGACTATTTAAATTAATATTTTATAAAGATTTTAAGAAAATCAGCAAAAAATTTTTTTATCTGTTTTAAATCAGATATGACAAATACATCTCCCGTTTCATTTAAATCCAGAATAAATATAGTTACAAACAAAGTTTTTGCAGAACTTCCGGCAGGACGTTACATAGACTTTTGATGGAAAATCCTAAAAAGCCGAATATTGTAACATCTGATATGTTTTATACACTTGATATAAGAACCTGTACGGGCGGCGGATTAAAAAAAACAGCAGCGACAATACTGCTGCCGGTTTTCATTTTTGGGATGAAAAACTAAATGCAAAAAAATTTGTCCGATTTTATCAATCAGCTAAAAGATTATGTAAAAATCCTGACGGAGGACTGTTAATAGGCGGCAAAAAAATAACCGGTTCGCCCAATTCCGTTCCGCTTTTTAAACTGGTAAAAAAAGAACTCTCAAAAATATGTCCAAATATTTCATATTTTCAAACTATTAAAAAGCCATACGGCGAAGCGGATTTTAAATATTCACTGGCTGATGATACCTGGAATATTCTTCTTACTGACAACATAAAATGCGCAAATTCTGTCAGAACAATAAATAAATTGCAAGAATTCTTTGAAGATATTTCTATCGCACCGTCAGACAGATTATTTGTAAACGGCAAAGAAATAACCAAACGGGAAGCTCCTCATATATTCAGAAATATTTAGTTATTCTCTTTTCTTTTCTGTCTATACCAAGATCCTCGAGTGATTTTATAAAATTCTCCGCAGCAGACTTTTGCACTTCCGGAGGAACAACCCTTAAAAGCTCTATTGTCTTTGAAATTACAGGATCTTTGTCATACCATCTGTTGCCGTTTATCGGCTTAACCATGTCATAAAAACTTGTCAATCGTTTCTTTAGAAACTTTTTCTTCAATTTTTTCCAGAAAAATCTCTGCCTGCGCTCTCAGCTCATCCTGATAATTGCGCAAAGCAACTCCACAACTTCCATTAAAACCGGATCATGATCGTACCATCTTTTATATTGAGGCATTTACGCTTCCTTTGCTATTATCCATCTTAGAACCGTTTAAAGTATCACTTTCATCATTGTATCTTACTATATCTGCCCCCAAATTGGCAAATTTCGTTTCAAAAAGTTCATATCCCCTGTCAATATGGTGCAGAGCCTCTATTTCACTTTCACCTTCCGCCATCAATGCTGCAACTATCAAAGAAGCTCCGGCTCTTAAGTCACTTGCCTTAACATTTGCACCGGTAAGCTTAGGAACTCCTCTGACGAGCGCATGGTTTCTTTCCTGATGAATATCAGCACCCATTCTTCTTAGTTCCGGTACCTGCATAAACCTGTTTTCATACAGACTTTCAGTAATGATGCTTACACCGTCAGCTGTTGTGAGCATTGCCATAGCCAGTGCCTGCAAATCCGTAGGAAAACCTGGATACGGCTGTGTAACAATATTTACCGCGTTCAATCTCTGGTTGCAGCTGACCTCTATAACTGTAGGTTCAACAAGTTTTATATTGGCTCCCATCTTAATAAGTTTTGAGTTATAAAAAGTCAGATGAGAAGGTAAAACATTTTTTTATAAGCCCCTTGCCTTTTGTCGCAATAATAGCTGCCATATAGGTGCCCGCTTCAATTCTGTCAGGAATTGTGGTGTATTCAATAGGGTGTAAGTCTTCCTGCTTAACTCCGTTAATTACAATTTCCGATGTACCCGCACCAGAAACATCCGCGCCCATTGCGTTCAAGAAATTGGCAAGGTCAACTATTTCCGGCTCCTGAGCTGCATTTTGAATCCTTGTTGAGCCATCTGCAAGAATTGCTGCCAGCATTAAATTTTCTGTTGCTCCGACAGACGGTATATCAAGATAAATATCCGTACCGACAAGCTTTTGCGCTTTTGCGTGGACATATCCGTTTTCTATTTTTATCTCTGCACCGAGTGCTTCTAAACCCTTGATATGAAAGTCAACACGTCTTTCGCCAATAGCGCAGCCGCCCGGTAAAGCAACAATAGCTTCTTTGCATCTTGTAACAAGAGCACCCAGTATAATAAACGATGCTCTCATTTTGCTCACAAGCTCATATTTCGCAGTAATGCTGGTTATGTCCGTAGAATCGATTGTAACTGTTTTTGCGGTTTTGTCGTGTTTTGTTTTTAACTCCGAGATTTTCTATAACACGGAGCATTATATTAACATCCGTCAATTCCGGCACATTGTGGATAACGGTTTCGCCTTTCGGTAAAATTGCCGCAGCCATAAGCTTCAAAACGGCATTCTTTGCCCCGCTTATTGAAACTTCACCTTTTAATGCGTTGCCGCCCCTTATTTTAAGTTTTTCCGTCACAATCTCTCTCCGGAATTATCTGATTGTCTGTATATCACACTTTTATAAAGAAAATATAAATATTCCCTACAACTATATAATATAACTAACATAAAATATCGTATATAATTTAATTGAACTAATTTAAATTACTTAATCTGCCTATTTTTTGAAGATAAATATTTTCAAGGTTCCAGTCGTAATACGGCACATGTTTTTGAGGAGTTTCCTGCTGTAAGTTTTTCTGCTTATCCGTATTTTTAACGGGCTGTGTCTTTTTGTCCGGAGTTCTGCTGTTTTTTGCAGGTTTGTTTGCAGGTATCTGTTTGTTCACTGCAGGCTGAACCTTCTGCGTTTCCTGTTTTGCGGGTAGCTGCATAACAGGTTTTAAAAGTTCGGGTTCTTGATTTTCAAGCTTCTGCTCTGTCGGCTGTGCGGAGGGCAGAGTTTTTTCTTCTTCCGTTACGGGAGGGAGAGTATTTGTAACATCGTCTATGTTATTCCTGATTGAGTCAAACAGTCTCGGCTCTTCTTTTTTTCTTTTTATTGTTTATCGGTACAATATTTTTCTCCTGCTGCAGTTGTTTATTTTTGAGTTCGAGCTGTTTAATTTCCTGTTCTCTTTGTTTTTGCTCAATCGTCTTACATTTTCAATATGTTTCTTTTGCTGTCTTTTTCTTTCTGGTATTTATCCCATTTGTTTTGCGTATCCGTTTTAAATTCCTTAAAGTTTTGTTTAACAACTTCTCCGATTACTGCAGGGTAGTATACTTTTGTGCCTTCGTTGACAAATCTGCTTCTCATTTCTACGGATTTGGGTTCTTCCGGAGGTACTATCCAGGGGTTTACCGTTTTGTCCACAATATTTACAACGTATTCTGACATGGTATTTGAATATTTTTTGATTTTTGCAAGCTGAGGATAATTGGGCGAAAACTGTGTAACCCCGAGGTCCATATTTTTTGCTTTAATATCCCTTTGATACAAATCCTGCCATACAATGCTGTATGTCTTTTTATCAATTAATGTAAGCATTGTTGTAAGTCTGTATGTGGGTGTTATCGGTTCTGATGAAGAAATGCCCCACTTATTCCACCAGGTTTCTTTAAACAGCTGGCTCTGTATATCAAGCCCGCTTGTTACCATAAGGATATAATCGGCATTTAAATACCTTGTGACCCTTTTTTAGATTAACAAAATCTATATTGTAATTGTATTTGTAATCATTAAAAAAAGTCATGTAATAAAGGGGGATATTCTTCTGGGTAATTTTAGACATATTCTCCCCGAGCAAGGGAGCTTTTATACGGCCTGTCTGGTTGAGCCTGTTGATAATATCAGCGGCAATAATATCGGAAGCAAGCACCGCAAACAAGATATGTTGTTCCGTTTCTGTGGCCGGAGTCACTTATTACCGCTATAACCGGAACTTTTCTTGCAGCAGCAAAAGACTCTGCCCCTGCAGTCAAAAAAACAGCCGACAAAACAAGTATATAAATAAAAAATCTTTTCATATTAACCCAAGTCATACTTATCCCCATTTTTAGTATTATTATGATTCATTTTAAGCTTAATTTATATCCCTTAAATATAGGATTTTTTGTGATATTCGGGTTTAAAAATTTTAAAAATGTTGTAAAATACATGAACGGATTAGAATGTCCGAGAAAATTTTGCGAGATGAGAAGAGCAAAATTTTTTGAGTGTCATTTGTTCACTGTATGTGAAGACATTTTGCACGAAATCAAAGATTTCGGCAAAAGAAGTCAAAGGTGAGCAGGTGCCGGCTGCGTTGAGCGGAATCAGACTGGCACGCCGTGTGAGGCAACGCCGAACCCAGTGCCACTACGAAGGAAAACGTTGAAGTTTTGACAAAGCGAAGGGCACAAAACGTAGTGAGTTTTACGAAGTGCCGAAGTGTCTGATTACAAGACGGCCGGCGGTAGCTGCGATACTAGATTAATGCGGTTTTATATATGATTGATAACACGGAACTTTTAAATCTTGCAAAAAAAGCTTGTGACAATGCATACGCCCGTTATTCAAAATTTTTGTAGGGGCTTGTGCATTGTATGACAGCGGAAATTATTATCTCGGCGCAAACGTAGAGAACGCAAGCTACGGACTTTCTTTGTGCGCAGAGAGAAATGCCATGTCCAGTGCTGTTGCAGCCGGAGAAAAAGGCAAGCTTATAAAAATAGCTATATTTTCAAAAAACAGAACAAATTGTATGCCCTGCGGTGCTTGCAGACAATGGATGGCAGAGTTTGCAAAAAGATAATCAGATGCAGATTATCCTCGAAAGCGAAGATGAAAAATGTGCAATATTTACGCTTGAAGAACTTTTGCCTTACGATTTTATGCTCTAACTTGCGGAATTGCCGTAATCCCAGGTGTAAATCTGTCCGCAATAGCGACATACAGCGTGATTGTTCATAAAATTCAGGTCGGGAATAAATGTGTAACCGTCAACTGTAATAACTATCTCTTTTTGCTGTTATATTCCTGTTTGTAGTTTTTTGCACCTTTGTAATCAGGTGCAAACATCAATTCGAATTTATCCACAGATTTGCAATTTTTGCAGACAAACATTACTCTTCTTCATCCTCACTATTCTTTCTGCCTGATTTTTTGCTCTGTGCTCTTTGAGCAAGCTTATCAGCGGCAATTTTACCCGCATAGTTCTTTTTAACAAGTTCTTTGTACAGCTGTGTACAGCACAGGCTTCTTAACGGCAGTGAAAAAGCAGTAACTGCAAAAGCAACAACCGCAAGTACAATATGCTGTGCTATTGTATAGCTCTTGATTGTATACGGCACGTGAGCCTGTGATAATAAACTGTTAAAATCATTTAAAGGCAAAAGCTGGATATATTTGTCCACCGGATAAGAGAAGAATCCGCCGAGATTGCCTGTCTCAAATCCCCAGCTCACAAGCCCCGGTACAAGCCAGTATGTAGAAATACCCAGTATAACAAGCAGAAGCGCCGTGCGCCAGAAATTAAATTTTACAAGGTTAATGCTTGTTTTTATTGCGTCAAAAGCCCCCTTGTCCTCTTCCAGTGCAAATACCTGAAAGGCTAATGAAAGATAAACAAAAACTATCACAAGAAGCGCCCATAAAAGAGGAAAAGATAACAATAAGTATACAATGGAAACTAAAAGCAGAAACAGGATATATGAGCCGGTTCTTCTTTTTTATAAGTTCCGAATGTATCCCCGTATCATCCAACTTGTCCCCTTCTAAAAGCGAACTCGCCATAGAATTCAAAGCCGCCATAGCTATTAAATAATCCCAGAATGCTTTGCAAAAATGAAAAAAAACCGGGCAGTGTCAGCACAAGCAGCATCAAAAATACAAGCGGTATGTTATCAAAAAATAGGACTCTTTGTTGTTAATTCCGAAACATGCAGGGGTAAAAATATATGACGCAAAAAATATCATAGAGATTCCGACTATTTGTCCGAAAACCGGGAATGCCATATATTTAAAAAACTTTTCAAAATTAAGAAAATACAGTTTTGTACCGTTAAAGAATATTTTTACTATATTTACAAATGTCGAATCTTTTTTTTTTGCCACAGCATTTTTCCTGTTTCACTTGATATCTGTTTATATTAACATGTAAATTATGGACATACAAAACAAAAATCTAAAAGAACTCTTATTGTCATTTTCTCAGGCGGATTTTGAAAACAATATTGATTTACATATCCATTCAACTTTTTTCGGACGGAAAACTAACACCCGTCGAGCTTTTAGAAGATGCACAAAATAAACACTACAAATTTATTGCAATATGTGACCACAACACAGTCGAAGCATACAAAAAAACGGATGTCCTAAAAAGCGACAATCCCAAAATCATAACTGCCGTGGAATTTGACTGCTGGTACAGAGGCGTACTTGTGACATGCTCGGCTACGGCATAGATATTCATAACCAAGAGCTGTTAAAACTCTGTGCAAAAAATAAAAAAGAAACGGAAGCTGATATTGTAAGACTGCTAAACCACAGACAACCCGAAAAGATGTTATAAAAGCTATACATGCGGCAGGAGGCATTGCTGTTCTTGCTCATCCGGCATGTTATTGGGCCGTAAGTCTTGATCATTTTGTAAAAAGTTTGATTAGACTGGGTTTTAGACGGTATTGAGGTTTTTTATCCTTACCGGCGCCACAGAGGAATAATAAAGTTTCATAAAGCCTCTACAGTCCGTGCAATCGCTGAAAAATACAACCTGATTATGACAGGCGGGTCGGATTCTCACGGTGAGATAGAAAGCATCAGACATTAATAACTTCAGAGGGGTTTAAAATGAAAAAAATACTGACACTTATCGTTATATTTTGCACGGCAATTATCATTGTTACGGGTGCCTGTCCCGTGCCGAAAAATAATTGCAAAAACATAGAAATAACAAAAAACTTTAACGGCTTGTATATTATAAAAATTCCCAAGGAAAGAAACAGCATAATAAAACCGTATGTGTCAAAAAAAAATCTTATATACAATAAAGATGTTTTTGCAAAAACGGGCGCAGAACTTGTTATAAACGCCGGTTATTTTGACCCAAATAATCAAAAACCTCCTCTTATGTAGTTATTGACGGTGAGACAGTTCTAGACCCCACAACAAATAAAAAGCTTGATGGAAAATAAAGTGCTGCAACCGCATCTTAAGACCATATTAAACAGAACGGAGTTTAGGGTATTATCCTGCGGAAATCAGACAAAATATGATATTGCGGCGCATTACACAAAACCGCATCACGGCTGCAAGATAGTACATTCCATACAGGCCGGGCCGATGCTTTATCCGGACTTGAGGCTTTCAAGAGAGTATTTTTGTTACAAAGGATAAAGACGGAAATGTAACAAGAGATTCTATATCAGCTCTCAAAAGATGCGCAAGAACCGTTATAGGTATAAAAAACGGTGATATTTATATTATAATAGCCAATATGTACCACAAACGGACTCTGCCAGAGATGTACAAAGTATGCAAACAGCTTAATCTTGATAAAGCAATGAACTTTGACGGAGGCGGGTCGACTTCTCTTAATTACAAAGGAACCGGTAATACCGAATACAAAAAATTTTGAGATAATATCTGATAAAAAGGCTAGTGCAAGAAAACTTAAATCTTTCCTTGTTATTGAATAATTTATTATTACAATGTAATTATGGCAGATGAAAAATTAAAAGAACAATTTTATAAAGTTTTGGATGAGATAGAGTCCCCGGACGGGACATTTATGCATACGGATATAGAGGCACCGGATTTCAGATTGGAGCTAAAATACCCCAGAGAAAATTTTATATCTGATATAAAACGTATAATTTCATCTTATGATTCAAAAATCCAAACTGACATGACCGGATTTTTCGGGTTTGTTATTGAAAAAAACACGGATGGTATCAGCACTATAAAGGGTTATCCGTCAGTTATAAATCTTGATAAAGACGATGCACCG
>VOFD01001564.1_pt1 | contig 28854 bp, 38 predicted proteins | sample 5384101 | NCBI WGS metagenome assembly VOFD01 (sample SAMN12384723, study PRJNA508395) | human gut metagenome | isolation source: healthy gut C | host: Homo sapiens
AGATTATATAGAATCCATTAAATTTACGGATTCCGATATTGATTTTCTCAGAAGTAAAAAAATATTCTGTGAAGATTTTCTTGATTATTTAAAAGACTTTAAATTTTCATGCGACGTGTGGGCTGTTCCGGAAGGAACGCCTATATTTCCTAACGAACCGCTTGTAACTGTCAGAGGTCCTGTTATTCAGGCTCAGTTGATTGAAACTATGCTGCTTCTCATTCTGAATCATCAAAGTCTTATAGCCACTAAAGCAAGCCGGATAGTCAGAGCCGCGCAGGGACGTCCTGTAATGGAATTCGGCTCGAGAAGAGCGCAGGGTGCGGACGGAGCGATTTATGGAGCCAGAGCAGCCTATATCGGCGGATGTGCAGGGACGGCGTGTACAATAACGGACAGAGAATTTTCCGTTCCGGCAATGGGAACTATGGCGCATAGCTGGGTACAGCTTTTCCCATCTGAGATTGAAGCCTTCAGGGCATACGCCGAATGCTATCCCGATAACTGCGTATTGCTTGTTGATACTTATAATGTGCTGAAGTCAGGCGTGCCGAATGCCATTAAGGTATTTGAGGAGCTTGATAAAAGGGGTTATCATAACGGCGGTATAAGAATTGACAGCGGCGATATAGCGTATCTTTCAAAAAAGGCAAAGGAAAATGCTGGATGAAGCAGGATTTACCGGTCATAAAATTGTTGCTTCAAATTCTCTTGACGAATATCTGATACGCGATCTATTGGTGCAGGGAGCGACGCTTGACAGCTTCGGAGTCGGAGAAAGGCTTGTCACCAGCAAAGCGGAGCCGGTTTTCGGCGGAGTTTATAAGCTGACGGCAGTCGAAGAGGACGGTAAAATTGTTCCGCGGATAAAGCTTTCGGAAAACGCTGTTAAAATTACAAATCCCGGTTTTAAAAAGCCGGTCAGATTATTCTGTAAAAATACGGGTAAAGCGCTTGCCGATGTTATATTGCTTGCCGACGAGTCTATAGACGAAAGCAAGCCTTATGAGATTTTTGATCCTGAATTTACCTATAAGAAAAAAGACGTTGAAGGATTTTTCTGTGGAAGAGCTTCAAAAGCCGGTTTTTGTAAACGGAAAATGCGTCTATAAAAATTCTCAATAGATGAAATCAGAGATTACTGCGACAGCGAGCTTTCAAAGATCTGGGACGAAGTTAAGAGATTTGAAAATCCTCATAAATATTATGTTGATCTTTCCGCTGATCTCTGGACGCTTAAGCAGGATATGCTAAACCGTTATTTTAAGGAATTAAGCTAAATTTTATTTGCCGTATTCTGAACCGGATACGGCATTTTGATTTATAAAAAAAATTACTTATTAAATACTAACAGGAAGAAGATTTAAAATGTCAACGACCGTTGAATATTTGAATAGCGTATTGGAAAGACTTTCCGGCATAGACGGGATAGCTTACAGAAAAATGATGGGCGAATATGTATTTATTTCAGAGATAAGGTAGAGAAAGGTAGATATGATAACAAGTTTCTTATTAAGCCGGTAAGCGCCGCTAAGAGATTTATGCCTGACGCAGAGTTTGAGATGCTTTATTCGGGAGCAAAGGAAATGCTCAGGGTTATTGACAGTATGAATACGGAAGGCTTGAAAGATATGCTAGACGCAATGTATGATGAGCTTCCTGAATTAAATCGCGGGAAGAAAAAATAATTTGTCGTTTTTAGGTATTGCGGAATGTAATTTAATTTGGTATAATAAAAAAGTATAGATTACTTTTGGAGGAAAAAATGAATATTATAGGAATTATAGGAGCGATGCCGTCTGAGCTTGCGGATATCAGAAAAACGCTTGCGGGTTCGGCAGTTGTTAAGCATTCAGGCTTTGAGTTTTATATAAATGTTTTTGACGGAAAGCTTATTGTAAACGCATGCTGCGGTATTGCAAAGGTAAATGCCGCCGTGTGCGCGCAGGTAATGATAGACCGCTTTAATGTGGAAGCTATTATTAATACCGGAGTTGCCGGAGGCATGGACGATTCTGTAAAGATATGCGATATAGTCGTTTCAAACGAGGTTCTCCCGCATGATCTGGAGCTTAGATTTTTAAACAATTATCCCCCGTATAACAGTATTTTCAAAGCAGACGAAAACCTTGTCAAAATCGCTTGTGAAACCTGCGATGATTTTCATTATGCAAGGCATATAGGTCGGATCGTTTCCGGAGAATCGTTTATTTCAAGCAGCGAAATAAAAAAGGAAATATGCGGTAAATTCTCACCGCTTGCTGTAGATATGGAAAGCTCGGCGGTCGGTCACTGCGCTTTTATTAACGGTATTCCGTTTCTTAGCTTAAGGTGTATTTCCGATAATTCGGATGATAACGGGGAAATGTCATTTGACGAGTTTGAAAAAATTGCCGCTAAACGCGTTGCTGAAATAGTTCTGGAAATGATCAGAAGAATTTAATGGTATGATTATTTCATACGGAGGTTTGACTTGAACAAGGAAATGACTGCTGCGGAATATATAAACGCGGTTTCGGAAATAATTTCTCTTATTGATAGTCCGCCGCTTGCATGCGTACACAGCTACGGATGTCAGCTTAATTTCTCAGACGGTGAAAAAATAAAGGGAATGCTCGCAAAGATGGGATATGGCTTCACAGATAATCCGGAAAACGCCGATTTTGTTATATTTAATACCTGTGCTGTCAGAGAGAACGCCGAGGACAGGGTATTCGGAAATCTGGGATTTTTAAAGCGCTGTAAGGAACAGAATCCAAAAATGATAATTGGTTTATGCGGCTGCATGGCGGGACTTGAGCATGTAATAAAAAAAGCTTGAGAAGTCCTATCCGTTTGTGGATATTGCGTTCGGTACGTCAGCGCTTGACAGACTTCCCATTCTTCTTTATGAAAAATTAAACGGAAAAGAAAAAAGCGTTTGATACAAACGAATACAATATGTCAGTCGAGGGACTTGAACAGATAAGAGACAGCAGCTTTAAGGCGTCCGTGCCTATAATGTACGGCTGTAATAATTTCTGCACATATTGTATTGTTCCTTATGTAAGGGGACGGGAGAAGCCGTCTGCCGGAGGATATTCTCAACGAAGTCAGGGAGCTTATTTCTCAAGGGTATAAGGAAATAATGCTTTTGGGCCAGAACGTTAATTCATATGGAAATGATCTCGGAACCGGAATAGATTTCCGTATGCTGCTTGAGAGTATAAATAAGCTCGACGGCGACTTTATAATACGTTTCATGTCTTCTCATCCGAAGGACGCGGGACCTGAGCTTATAGATACGATGCTAAGCTGCGATAAGGCGGAAAGACATCTTCATCTTCCGGTTCAGAGCGGAAGCAACGATATACTTGAAAAAATGAATCGGCGGTATACTATAGAAAAATATATGGAAACCATACGCCATGCGAGAAGCATTGTTCCGGATTTTTTCGTTTACTACGGATATTATAGTAGGCTTTCCGAATGAAACAGACGAGGATTTTGAAAAAACGCTGGAGCTTTTAAGGCTTGTAAGATATGACAATATTTATTCGTTTATTTATTCAAAACGCTCAGGAACAAAGGCGGCTATGATTGAGGACAGAATTTCAGACGAAGAAAAGAGCGTAAGAATGACTAAGCTTTTTAGCGTTGCAGCGCGAAATTTCAACTGAAAGCTATAAACGTTTTATCGGCAGAAAAATGCGGGTTTTAGCCGATTCAAAGGGCAAGCGCAAGGGATGGCTTACAGGTAAAAGCAGCGAATTTATTATTGTTGAATTCGAAGGGGAAGAATCCCTATTAGGAAATTTTGTTGAAGTAGAAATAACCGGCGCTAAGAATTGGGCGGTTATAGGAAAAATATTATAATAAAAGGAGTTTATATAAAATGGATGTAATCAAAATGGCGAGAGCTGGGAAAGCTTATTCAGCAGGATCAGAGATATGACGCATATCAGAGCGCAAAGGAAAAGAACGATAAGGACGAGGAGCTTCAGCGTCTTATCGGGGATTTTAACAACAAAAGACTTGAGCTTAATATGGAAATGTCCAAAACCGATAAGAACGACGATAGGCTTAAGGAGCTGGACGGAGTAATAAAAAATCTTTACGGTGAAATTATGGTAAACCCAAGTATGGCTGAATTCAATAAAGCGAAGAACGCTATGGACGGTATGCTGGCTGAAATCAATAATGTTATTACTGCTTGCGCTAACGGAGAAGATCCTGAAACCTGTCCGTCTCAGCCGAGCGGCTGTTCGGGCAGTTGTTCGTCATGCGGAGGCTGTCATTAAGATATTAAAGTGACGCGCGTAAATTCTTGTAACGTAATGTATATGAACTGGCAATTTGACTTTTTCATTTTCTGGAAAGGTCAAATTGCATAATCAGAGGACTTAATGGAAATCGACAGATCGAAAATTTCGCCGATGATGCGTCAGTATCTTGAAACCAAAGACGTTTATCCGGACACTCTGCTGTTTTTTCGCGTCGGGGACTTCTATGAGATGTTTTTTTGACGACGCTCTTATCGCTTCAAAAGCTCTTGAGCTTACTCTGACGGGAAAGGACTGCGGTCTGGAGGAAAGGGCGCCTATGTGCGGCGTTCCGCATCATAGCTGCGATATTTACATAAAGAGGCTTATAGACGCAGGATATAAGGTAGCTATCTGTGAGCAGCTTACCGATCCTTCGGAAAGCAAGGGACTGGTTGAACGGGACGTTGTAAGGGTTGTGACTCCGGGAACTCTTATTGAAAGCAGTATGCTCGAGGATGACGATAACAATTATATATGCTGCGCTTTTTATGATAACGAGCAGTGCGGTATTTGCTTTGCCGATATTTCAACAGGAGATGTAAAGCTTTTCTGCGCAGGCGAAAAGGAAGTAGAAGCCGATATTATGGATCTGCTTTCCCGGTATGCTCCTTCGGAAATAGTATTCAACGCCGAATTTCTCTCCTTAAAGGGCGTGCTTAATTTTATTAAACTGCGTCTCGGCTGTACAGTTACTCTGCGGGATTCCGACTGCTTTAATCCTCGTTTGAAAAAGGAAATTGTTTTTAAAGCAGTTTTCAGCCGCTTCGCTGGATATGCTCGGACTCGCCGAGGACGGACCTGAAACCGGAGCTGTCTGCGGACTTTTCGACTATATCGGCGATACGCAGAAAACTCTTACCGGAAGATTTACTGAAATAATAAAGCAGGATTCGTCATCTTCTATGATACTGGATATGAACGCCAGAAGAAATCTCGAGCTTACGGAAACGATGAGGGGAAAGGAGAAGAAGGGATCGCTGCTATGGGTACTGGATTCTACTCAGACCTCAATGGGAAAAAGGCTTCTCAAAAGCTATATCGAGCAGCCTCTGACAAGTCCTGCAAGAATCATAGACCGTCATGAAGCCGTGGAGCAATTTATAAAAATCCGGTAGTTCTGATGGAGGTAAGGGCTATTCTTCAGAGCGTTTACGATATAGAACGTCTTATGACAAGAGTTATGTACAAGACGGCCACGCCCAGAGATCTTAAATCGCTTTCTATGACCTCCGCTCAGCTTCCGGCGCTTAAGGAGCAGCTTAGCAAGCTGACCGGTTCGAGACTGCTTAACAGTCTTGAAAACAGCATTTCGACACTTGAGGATATATCCAATCTTGTTGAGAACGCTATAATAGACGAGCCGCCGGTTACATTAAAGGACGGCGGAGTTATTAGGACGGCTTTAACGAAGAGCTTGACAGCCTTCGTAATATAATGGAAAACGGAAAGAGCATTATTGCTGATATCGAGACGAGAGAGCGTGAAGCAACCGGTATCAAGGGACTAAAAATCGGATTTAACCGCATATTCGGATATTATCTTGAGGTTACTCGCTCATATTATGATATGGTACCTCAGCATTACATAAGAAAGCAGACTCTTGCCAACGCGGAGAGATTTATTACAGAGGAGCTTAAAAATACTGAAAACAGTATACTTGGAGCGAAGGATAAATCTATACGTCTGGAATCGGATATTTTCAGCGAGGTAAGGGATTTTCTGTCCACGCAGCTTAAAGGAGTTCAGAGAACGGCGTCTGCGGTAGCGGCTGTCGATGTGCTTGCTTCCTTTGCATATGCGGCTATGAACAATAATTATGTAAGACCGGAGATAGCTATTGACGGAGCTATAGATATCAGGGGAGGCCGTCATCCTGTAGTTGAGCTTATGCTTTCAGACGAGGTATTCGTACCGAATGACGTTTACCTTGATACTAAATCCAATAGAATGTCTATAATTACAGGACCGAATATGTCTGGTAAATCAACCTATATGCGTCAGGCCGCCCTTATAACGCTTATGGCGCAGATTGGAAGCTTTTTGTGCCCGCCTCATACGCTAAGATATCGGTAGTTGACAGAATTTTCACAAGAGTCGGCGCTTCGGACGACCTTACGGCAGGACAAAGCACGTTTATGGTTGAAATGAGCGAGGTGGCGGATATTCTGAAATACGCGACTAAAAATAGTCTTGTTATTCTCGACGAGGTGGGCAGAGGCACTTCAACCTTTGACGGAATAAGTATTGCGCGGTCGGTTGCGGAGCATATATGCGGTTCAAAAAGCTTGGCTGCAAAACTCTTTTCGCAACGCATTATCACGAGCTTATCGAGCTTGAAAATATAATGGAAGGCGTTAAGAATTACAGCATAGCTGTAAAGAAAAGCGGCGGAGGAATACGTTTTCTGCGTAAAATTGTCAGGGGCGGAGTGGACGAAAGCTACGGAATTGAAGTCGCCAAGCTTGCCGGTCTGCCTGAAAAGGTTATAAAACGCGCAAAAGAGCTTTTAAAAAGAAATGGAGAATGAGAATTCTTTGAAATCAGCCGACAGGAATGACGACGGTCAGATAAGCTTTGAAATCTTAAATCGTGATATTCTGGCAGACAGAATAAGAAAAACTAATGTAGACGAATTAAGCGATGAAGAATGCCGGGAGTTTTTAAAGGAGCTTTCAGGGCTGGCTGATTAATAAAGGGAGGTTTAAATGGCTGAAATCACTGTACTCAGCAAGGATATTTCAGAGCTTATTGCCGCCGGCGAGGTAATAGAGCGTCCCGCTTCCGTTGTAAAGGAGCTGCTGGAAAATTCAATAGACGCAGGCGCGAGTCATATAACGGTTGAAATAAAAAACGGCGGCACAACCTATATACGCATAACTGACGATGGCTGCGGAATAGCGCCTGATCAGGTGCCGACAGCATTTTTTGAGGCATGCGACAAGCAAGATAAATTCAAAGGAAGATCTTGACAATATTCTAACTCTCGGTTTTAGGGGAGAAGCTCTTGCGTCGATTTCAGCCGTTTCAAGAGTGGAGCTTCTTACAAAGCAAAAAAGCGGACGAATACGGTACAAGCTATATTATCGAGGGAGGAGCCGAAGTTTCATACGAACAATCCGGATGCCCCCGACGGTACGACTATTATCATAAGAGATATATTTTTTAACGTTCCGGCAAGAAGAAAGTTTATGAAAAGGGACTCGGCGGAATCAAACGCTGTAAATTCAATTATGCAGAAAATTATTCTCTCGCATCCGGAGATAGCGTTTAAGCTTATCAGAGATAATAAAACCGAGCTTTCCTCCGCAGGAGACGGCGAGCTTTATTCGGCTGTTTACGCAGTTTACGGAAGAGATTTTTCTCATGATATGATTCCGGTGAACTACAGTGAAAACGGTATATCTGTTAAGGGATATGTTGTTAAGCCGCTTTATTCAAAGTCGAACCGCTCCTTCCAGAATTTTTTTATAAACGGAAGATACGTTAAATCGGTAACATGCAGCGCTTCTCTGGAGGAAGCTTATCAGAATCTTGTAATGACAGGTAAATATCCGGCTTGCGTTCTTATGATAGATTTGCCTCCCGTAACAGTTGATGTAAACGTTCATCCGGCTAAAGCCGAGGTAAGATTTTCTGATGAAAAGGTCGTATTCGGAGCAGTTTATTTTGCAGTAAAAAATGCGCTTATGGAATCCGGTTTGATTTATGAGTTTCAGTTTAAGAATGATATAAGTCGGCATACCGATTATAAAGCCAAGCCGTTTGTACCTGAAAAATTTGAACAGCATAAGATCGGACCGGCGGAAGAAAAAAAAGAACAGTCCATTCGCGCCTGTTTCAGGATCGGACTACGCCGCTGTTAATGAAGAAAAAAGCTCCGTATATAAAGTTAATGAAGATAAACCGGAGAAAACCTTAAGGCTTTCATCGTCAAAAGCACAGTATGGAAACGGAGGCAGAAAAGTTTTTACCGATCCTTCAGTAGTTGCGGAATGTGATGACGACGGCGGCGTAAATAATACTTCTGAAAAGGATCTGGAAGGCTTTAGCTATATAAATAGCGGAGCTTTGAAAAAAATCAGTTCAATCAGTCTGAAGACGAGCATAAGACAGATAAGCCTGTAATTGACGGTATAAAGGTAATAGGAGAGTTTTTCAAAAATTATATAGCCGCTGAAGCTGGAGATAATATAATACTTATAGATAAGCATGCCGCACATGAGCGTATTATTTTTGAAAAGCTTAGATCGCAGAATAACGAAGGACACAGTCAGCTTATGATAAGCGGCGCAGAAATACTGCTGTCCGAGGCTGAGTATAATGCAATGAATGAAAATTCTGATATTCTTATGGGAATGGGCTTTGACATAGATTTCTCTCATGAACCGTTTGTCAGGGCGACGGCGATTCCGATAATCCTTCAAAACCTGAATATGGACGAGGTTATACCAGAAATAGCGGAGAATTTTCTGCTGAATAAAAGGAATCCTCAGACACACAGACTTGACGATATGCTGCATGAGCTTGCCTGCAAGGCTGCAATTAAGGCTAATGACAAAAATGATATAAGAGAGCTTCAGAGACTTGCGGAAATGGTATATTATAATGAAAATATTCGTCATTGTCCTCATGGAAGACCTGTAATGTTTACGCTTACAAAGCGTGAGCTTGAAAAACAGTTTAAAAGGATTGTCTGATATGACTGATAAAATCAGAGTTATTGCAATAGTAGGTCCGACGGCGTCCGGTAAAACGGCTCTTGGCGCAGAAATCGCCGAAGAGTTCAGTGGAGAGGTTGTATCCGCGGACTCTATGCAGATATATAAAGGAATGGATATTGCGACCGCCAAACCGACTAAGGAGGAAATGCGGGGAATTCCTCATCATCTGATAGGATTTCTTGATAGGAACGTCTCTTTCAGCGTTGCGGATTACGTTGAGCTTGCAGGATCTGTTATAGGAGATATTTCTGAAAGGAAAAACTGCCTGTTATAGTTGGCGGCACCGGGCTATATGTTTCCTCGCTGTTAGATAATATTAAATTTGCAGATATAAAAAGCGACGCCGGACTGCGGAAAAAGCTTGAGGACGAAGCGGAGAGATTGGGAAATTCATATCTTTTTTGAAAAACTCGAAAAGGTCGATCCCGAATCAGCGGCGGAGCTGCATCCGAATAATCTTGTGCGCGTTATAAGGGCGCTTGAGGTTTATGAGCTTACCGGAAAAAAGCTGAGCTTATTTAAAGCTGAAAGCCGCCTTGAAGAAAGTCCTTATGATCCGGTCATGATAGGGCTTGATTATAACGACCGGCAGATTCTTTATGACAGAATAAATAAACGGGTTGATATTATGGTTAAAAACGGTCTTGTTGAGGAGGCGCAGTCGATTTTTGATTCATGCAATATGAAAACTGCCGGCAACGCCATAGGCTATAAGGAGCTGATACCTTATTTCAAGAAAGAAAAGTCCTTGGAAGAATGTATATCCAAAATTAAACAGGAAACCAGGCGTTATGCCAAGCGTCAGTTGACATGGTTTAGGAAAAATGCAAAAATTAACTGGTTAAAGTTAGACGAATTTGACAATAAGGAGAAAATTTTTCTTTTTTGTAAAAAACTTATAGCCAAGCAGTAAAGTTTATGGTATAATATAAATTAAGTATTAGCATGAGGAAATTGTGCTGATTTATATCTGAGTTTCTGTAAACTACAATCATTATTGATTGTGGGACGTGGAAAAGTGAATAAAAATAAAAGTGTTATCCAAAACAAGGAGTGGAACAATATGAACAAAGCGATCAATCTTCAGGACGTATTTCTTAATCAGGCCAGAAAAGACAGAATACCGGTCACAATCTACTTAACAAACGGTTTTCAGTTCAAGGGAATGGTGAGGGGCTTTGATAATTATATAGTTATTTTGGATTGCGACGGTAAACAAAATCTTGTTTATAAGCATGCGATTTCAACAATTATTCCTGTTAAGCCTATACCTATATTGGACGCGGCTGAAAAAAACGGAGCAGCAATAAATAAATGAATTCCTTAACTTCGAGAATACTAAGCGTTCTTTTGATTTTCTGTATCGGCACATGCCTGTTTACCATATGCTATCATATGTTTAATCAGAAATATGAAACTGAAACCGCTATTATATCTTCCGCTGATGAATCGGCCTCTTTTAAGGGGGTATATATCAGAAACGAAGAAATAGTGGAATACGGCGGAACTGGTACGGTAAGCTACTGTGTTTCTGACGGCGGAAAGCTTGGAAAGGGCTCGGCTATAGCTGAAATTTATGCGGACGAGCGTCAGATAGACATAAAGCAGCAGATAAGCGATTTGAATGCGGAGCTTTCTATACTGGAAAAAATTCAGAATCCGGGAACTTTGGAGTCTGCACAGCCAGCAAATATAGCGGGACTTATCGACGAACAGTATAAGAATATAATAAACAGCCGTGAAAGCAGAAATCTTGATGAACTGGCTTCTCAAAAAAATGAATTTTTAATTTTAATGAGTACATATCAGCTTATAACCGATTCCAACGTTGATTTTTCGGAACGAATAAACGCTATCAATTCCGAAATTTCAGAGCTGAAATCCTCCGAGGCTGTTCCGCTTGATACGATTATAGCAGATCATTCTTCATATTTTGTAAGCTATGCTGACGGCTATGAAGACGAGCTGACAAAAAGATAATCTGAGCCGTTTAACGCCTGAACTTATTAACGAGGTTAAGGACAGCGGTCCTATTGACGATAAAAAGGTAATAGGAAAGCTGATAAACGGCTATGAGTGGTATGTTGCAGGAGTAATAGATAACCGAAAAAAGAACTTTTCTATTGACGATATGGTAAAGCTTAAATTTCAGTCGACTTCCGATACTGCCGACGGTATCATTTATGACATACGCGAAACAAAGAATTCTTCTGAGAGCATTATTATAATCAGGTGCGACGAGCTTACCTATGATCTTGTTCAGCACAGAACAGAGCGCGTCGATATGATTTCCGGCGAGTACGAGGGTATAAAGGTTCCGCGTAAGGCGATTAGATTTCAGGACGGCAAGGGAGTTTATGTAAAGCTCGGCGAGCGTATTTCTTTTTAAGAAGATCGACGTTATTTACGAGGGCGGCGATTACGTTTTGTCTTCGCTGAATGCCGGCGATGGATATCTTTCATTGTATGACGATATTGTAGTAGAGGGTGTGGACGCAAATGGAAACTGATTTCAGCCGTATAGACGATAATTATAAAAGAATTCTTTTCAATATCAGAGAAGCGGAGGAAAAATACAGAAAGTCCGGCGGCGTGTCGCTTATAGCAGTTACAAAAACTGTTGATCCTGCGGCAGTAAATCATGCGGTTAGCTTAGGAATAAGGCTTTTAGGTGAAAATCGTGTTCAGGAATATATTTCAAAAAAAGATTTTTATGATAAAAATGCAGAGGTACATTTTATCGGACATTTGCAGACAAATAAAGTAAAGTATATTATCGACAGCGTTTCTATGATACAGTCAGTAGATAGTATTAAGCTGGCTGAGGAAATCGACAGGCATGCCGGAAGAATAGGCAGATGTCAGGATATTCTTATAGAGGTCAATATCGGCGGCGAGAAATCTAAAAGCGGCATAGCCGCAAGCGGTCTTGAAGAGCTTGTTTATCAGGTGTCGGAGCTTGAAAATATAAGGGTAAGAGGGCTTATGGCAATACCGCCGGCAGGTTCTTCGGAAAGATTTTTGTTTGATATGCAAAAATTATATATTGACATTTCTCAGAAAAAATACATAATATAAGTATGGATTATTTATCTATGGGAATGTCCGGAGATTATGAAGCCGCTATAAAATACGGCGCAAATATGGTAAGAATCGGAAGAGGACTTTTCGGTCCGAGGAATTACTGATTATTTTTTATAGAGATTAACGGGATTAAAGCCAAACAATAATAATACTGTTAAGCAGTAATGGAGATAGGAGAACGAAGAAATGGAAATATTGAAAACCTTAAAGATTTTTTTTGTGCCGCAGGAGGACGGGGACGACGATCAGTATGAAGATAGCTACCAGAGAAGAAGCTCTTCCTCTGAAAGAGAGAGCAGGGACGGCAGAGATTATGAAAACAGCAGAAGCGACCGTGCAGAACGCTTTGACGATATTGAGGAAAAAAAGAAATAAGGTTGTAAATATTCAGGCAACCGCACAGCTTCAGGTAGTTTTGGTAAAGCCGGAGGTATTCACCGACGCCAAACAGATTGCGGATCACCTTATTGCCAAAAAAAAACCGTAGTCTTGAATCTTGAAACCGCGTCGGCGGAAAATAAACGAAGAATAATAGATTTTCTTGTGGGAGTTGCATATGCAAACGGCGGAAGTCTGAAGCCTGTGGCAAATATGACTTATATTATTACGCCTTATAACGTTGGTTTTATTGGTGAAGATCTTGTTGGCGAGCTGGAAAGCAACGGCGTTATAATCTGATATTTTATATGGAGGATTTTGAGGAAAAGGTCTTTATCGCCAGAATTGCGGATATGGCTGAGCTTTGCGACCGCAGAGGTATGGTCTTTACGCATTTTCTTAATGAAAGACAGGCGTTTTTAGCAGAATCAGAATTAAAAAGCTTGGAATTGAAAATTATTGCTTTTACGGCGGAACTGACAATGCGGAGCGCGTTATGCTATGCGTTTTCAATGAATATAATCGTCCAGAAAGAAGTGATTTTCCGTTTACCTGCGTAACATTCAAATACCGTAAGGCTTCGGCGCTTTCGCACAGGGATTTTCTCGGATCGCTTACAGCTTTGAATTTAAAGCGTGAGGCGGTGGGAGATATTTTGATTGGAGAAGGGATAGCGCAGGTCTTTGTTATTGATTCTGTTAAAAAAGCTATTGAGAATGATTTGAGAAAAATAGGTTCTGTTGGAGTTGAGATAACGGTAGACACTGATCCGTTTCTGATAAAAGAGCGTTCATATCATGAAATCAAAGGTACGTCGGCTTCGATGCGCCTTGATTGTATACTGAGCCTTTCGCTGGGCATTAGCCGCGGCAAGGCGGCTGCCGTTATATCGTCGGGTACGGTTGAAGTTAATTATAAAGCAGTAAATAGCCCCGCTTTCATTATGAAACAGGGAGACATTTTTTCGGCCAGAGGTTACGGCAAATTTCGCGTAGAAGAAATCTCGGGAATATCAAAGAAAGGCAGACTGCACATTATTGTGCAGAAATATTGTTAAGAGGTGATTAACGTTGATAAGTGCAAGTGATATAAGAGACAAAAGATTTGAAAAAGCTGCATTTGGATATAAGCAGGAGGAAATAGACGATTTTCTGGCTATGCTGATTGAAGAATTTGACGAAATTGACGCTGAAAGAGAGGATCTGCATAGTAAAATCCAGATACTTGCCGATAAGGTAAGAGAATATCGTCAGGATGAGGACGCTTTGAAGGACGCGCTGCTGGGGGCTCAGAAGCAGGGGCATAAGGTTGTGGCGGAGGCTCAGGAAAAAGCCGACGAAATCATCGCACAGGCCGAATCCAAAGCCAATGAATTGATCGAAGAGGCAACCGTTGCGCATGAAGCCGCCATGGAAAAGAACAGGCAGGAAATTGAGAAAGAAAAGCAGAATCTTTATGAGGCGCAGAGACAGGTTACCGAATTCAAGAAAACGCTCTTTGATATGTATAAATCACATCTTGAAATGATTTCAGCTATGCCTGAAATTGAAATAGAGGAAGAGGAAGAAATTCAGGAGTATGAAACGGAGGAAGAAGAACCTCCAAAGCCCGATCCCTTTGCAACGTCAAGCTTTTCAGCAAGAAACGTTAAAGGGGTATACGAATCAAGATTTTCTGATCTTCAGTTCGGTCAGAACAACTCCCAAAGCGGTAATCAAACATCAATCGAAAAGGAAGAAGTATAATGGCAATGGATTATAACAAGACTTTGAATCTGCCGAAAACGGATTTTCCGATGAGGGGAAATCTTCCTAAAAGAGAACCTGAAACTCTAAAGAAGTGGGAAGATGAAAGACTGTATTATAAAATGATTGAAAAAAATAAGGATAAAAAACCTTATATTCTTCATGATGGTCCTCCCTATGCTAACGGACAGATACACCTTGGAACGGCTCTTAACAAAACCCTGAAGGATTTTATTATCAAGCATAAAAATATGTCCGGCTATTACGCTCCTTATGTTCCGGGCTGGGATACTCATGGACTTCCTATAGAACTGAAGGCTATGAAGGATATCGGCGTGGAAAACGGCGCCATACCTCCGGTCGAACTGAGAAAGCAGTGTAAAAATTTTGCTCTAAAGCATGTAAAAAGTCAGATGGAGCAATTTAAGCGTCTTGGAAGCATTGGCGATTATGACGATCCTTATTTGACTTTAAAGCCCGAATATGAAGCAAGACAGGTTGAAGTTTTCGGTAAAATGGCAAAGGAAGGCTATATGTATAAGGGCCTGAAGCCGGTTTACTGGTGTCCCGATTGCAATACGGCTTTAGCCGAGGCAGAAATTGAGTATGCAAACGATCCTTGCACGTCGATTTATGTGAAGTTTAACGTTGTTGACGATAAGGGTATTTTTACCTCCATGGGTATTGATTTGTCCAAGGTTTATTTTGTTATCTGGACAACGACCACATGGACGATACCGGGTAATCTCTATGTCTTGGTCCCGAATATGAATACACACTTGTAAAGAATGATGATGAATACTATGTAACTGCGCTTGAGCTTGCAGATGCTACTATGAAGTCGGCAGGTATTGAGAGCTATGAAACTATAGGCTCCTTCAAGGGCGCTGAATTGGAGTATATTAAGACAAAGCATCCGCTTTATGACAGACTGTCGCCGGTTATAGTGGGTGATCATGTTACTTTGGAAAGCGGTACCGGATGTGTACATACTGCTCCGGGATACGGCGTAGAGGACTTTGAAGTTTGCAAGAATTATGATGATATCGATATATTGGTCTGCGTCGACGCAAGAGGCAGGCAGACTGAGGAAGCCGGTGAATTTGCGGGTCTTGATACGAACGAGGCAAATAAAGCTATTGCAGCTAAGCTTGAGGAGTGCGGAGCGTTGCTGGCGAGTGAAAAAATTACTCATCAGTATCCTCACTGCTGGAGATGCAGCAGTCCTATTATATACCGTGCGACAGAGCAGTGGTTTTGTTCAGTGAACGGTTTTAAGGACGAGGCTGTAAAAGCTATTGAAAATGTTAAATGGATTCCCGAATGGGGCGAGGACAGAATCAAGGGAATGGTACGTGACAGAAGCGATTGGTGTATATCGAGACAGCGAACATGGGGAGTTCCTATTCCGATTATTTATTGTAAGGACTGCGGCAAGCCTATTGTTACCGATGAAACAATAAAGGCAATTTCAGAGCTTTTCCGTAAGGAAGGCGCTGACGCATGGTGGACAAGAGAAGTAAAGGAATTTATTCCGGAAAGCGTTAAATGTGAATGCGGCTGCGGAGAATTTACCAAAGAATACGACATTATGGACGTATGGTTTGACAGCGGAGTGTCGCATACAGCCGTCATGGACGAATATGATTCACTTTCTTGGCCGGCCGACCTCTATCTTGAGGGCGCGGATCAGTACAGAGGATGGTTTCAGTCGTCTCTTCTTACATCCGTCGTATATAAGGGGGCTGCTCCGTATAAGGCTGTCTGGACTCATGGCTGGGTTGTTGACGGTCAGGGCAAAACTATGCATAAATCTCTTGGAAACGGAATTGATCCTGCCGAGATAATAGATCAGTACGGCGCCGATATTTTAAGGCTTTGGGTTGCCTCCTCCGATTATCATTCTGATATCAGGATTTCAAAGGAAATATTGGGACAGCTTTCAGACGCCTATAAAAAATCAGAAATACCGCAAGATTTATACTTGGAAATATTTCAAACGGACAGAGCTTTGATCCTGATAAGGACTGCGTTGCCTACGAGGATTTTTCCTGAAATTGATAAATGGGCGTTAATGCGGTTTGACAGTCTTATAGATAAGGTTCAGTCGGGTTATAATGATTTTGATTTTCATGTGGTATTTCACAGCATTCATAATTTCTGTGTTACGGATATGTCAAATTTCTATCTTGATATTATCAAAGACAGGCTTTATTGTGAGAGAAAATTCTTTTGAAAGACGTTCGGCTCAGACTGCTATGTACAGAATTCTAAGCGGTGTTTCACGACTTTTGGCGCCTATTATGTCGTTTACTGCCGAGGAGATCTGGTCTTATCTTCCGCACAGCGATTCTGATAACAGCGAAAGTATTTTCCTGAATCAGATGCCTGAAAAATCGGTATTACGTTCAGTGATGAATTTGTTAAAAAGTGGGAATTGATATATAGTACAAGGGAAACAGTTAATAAGGCGCTTGAAGAAAAGCGAAATGAGAAGGTTATCGGTAAATCTCTTGAAGCTAATATTATAATACATTCCGGCGGGGAAATGTTTGAGAAGTATAGCCAATTGTCTGATCAGCTTGCTGAAATTCTCATCGTTTCAGGCGTTTCCGTTATAAACGATAAGGACGGCGAAACCGAATTTGAGGTTGTCAGGGCAACAGGCGAAAAATGTGAACGGTGCTGGGTATACTCTGAAACAGTAGGCAAAGACAGCGAACATCCGACGCTTTGCAGCCGTTGTGCGTCCGTTGTAAAATAAACATGATTTTATGACTTGCCGTTTAATAAAAGCGGCAAGTTATATTTGTAATTAAGGAGGAAACGTTATAGTTACATTAATTCTTGCGTTTTCAGCTATTGTTCTTTTAACAGGTTCGGATCAGCTTATTAAATGGTGGGCTGTTGAACATTTAAAGGAAAGCGGTTCAAGGGAATTTCTGAGAATCGGCAATTTTGATATAATGCATTTAACATATCTTGAAAACGACGGAGCAATGTTCGGAAGCTTCAGCGGAATGCGATGGATACTTGTTATAGTTACATCAATCCTGATGGGTTTTTGTATTTTTTATATGATTAGACATCGTAAGGAAAAGATGCTGGTATTCTGTTTGACGCTTATTATAAGCGGAGGACTCGGAAATATAATAGACCGTCTTTTCAGAGGCGGACGAGTTGTGGATTATCTCGATTTGCAGTTATTTGATTTTGCCATTTTTAACTTTGCGGATTGCTGTTGGTAATAATTAATATTCCTGAACCTGAAACATTAGAGGCAAAACCGCAGAATATTCCACTTGATATTGTTTATGAGGACAGTGATTTGCTGGTTGTAAATAAGCCGAAAGGAATGGTAGTTCATCCCGCTGCCGGAAATCCTGACGGGACATTGGTAAATGCGTTGCTTTACCACTGCGGAGATAGTTTATCTGGTATAAACGGGTTATCAGACCGGGCATAGTACATCGGATAGATAAGCTTACAAGCGGACTGCTTATCGTTGCGAAGAATGATTTTTCGCATAATTTTCCGGAAAAATACAGGACGTTATGTCACCTTATCCAATCGCTGAAAAGTTTGAAGCTTTCGGCTGGCATACAATAAAAATGAACGCTCATGATTTTGATGATATTGAAAGGGCAACGAAGCAGAAAAAGATTGCCGGACAGCCGGTCGCTATTATTCAGACCAGCGTTAAGGGCAAGGGAGTTTCATTTATGGAAAACAACGTATCCTGGCACGGCGCAGCTCCTAATGCTGAACAATATGAGCAGGCTGTAAACGAGCTTACGGCAGTACTGAAAGAATTGGAGGGCTGATAATTATGGCAGATATTATAAAAAAAGCAACAAGAGAAAGCTATGGAGAAGCGCTTACAGAGCTTGGGGATAAATACGAAAACCTCTTTGTTCTCGACGCAGATCTGGCAGCTGCAACAAAAACCGGAATTTTCAAAAAAGAAGTTTCCTGACAGATTTTTTGATTGCGGAATTGCAGAGGCAAATATGATGGGTGTTGCGGCAGGTCTTGCCGTTACAGGCAAAATTCCGTTTGCCTCGACCTTTGCTATGTTTGCCGCTGGTAGAGCTTTTGAAATCGTAAGGAACTCAATCGGATATCCTCACCTTAACGTAAAGATCGGAGCTACACATGCCGGCATATCTGTCGGAGAGGACGGAGCTACTCATCAGTGTAATGAGGATATTGCGCTTATGAGAACAATACCTGGTATGACGATAATAAATCCCGCAGACGATGTTGAAGCTAAAGCGGCCGTTGAAGCGGCAATCCTTCATAACGGACCTGTATATATGAGATTCGGACGTCTTGCCGCTCCTATATTTAATGATAAAAGGAGGTATGAAAAAGCGGCGGAGGAGTTTGCGAGACTGTATCCGAATCGTGAGGATATAGCGGTTTATTCGGCGCCCGGAAGAACGGAGGTCGGAGGCAATCATACTGACCATCAGCATGGCTGCGTGCTTGCGGCGGCTATCAATCTTGATATTATAGCTGTTGTTAGCTTTCACAACGATGGAGTAATAAGAATTCATTCCGAAGGCTATCCTGAGGATTGCGTGGATTTATCAGATTTGTCCGTCCATTCGGCAGAAAAAGGAACATCGGCTTCATTAATAAGAGGTATAGCGTCGCGGTTCAGTGAAATCGGCGTTAATATCGGTGGGTTTGATGCGTATACCGTATCCGATGTCTTAGGAGGAAGCGGTCTTTCGTCGTCGGCGGCGTTTGAGGTGTTGATAGGAACAGTTATTGACAGCCATTATAACAGCGGTAAGGCCGGCGCTGTTGAAATTGCTAAAATCGGTCAATATTCAGAAAATGAATATTTCGGAAAGAAAAGCGGTCTTATGGATCAGATGGTCAGCTCTGTCGGAGGCTTTGTCTTCATAGATTTTGAAAGCGCCGTCGATCCTGTTATTAAAAAGATTGAATGCGGCTTTGAGACTTCCGGTTATCAATTGTGCATTACCGATACAAAGGGAAGTCACGCTGATCTGACCGATGATTATGTATCTGTTCCGGAGGAAATGAATCTTGTTGCAAAGCATTTTGGAAAAAGCTGTCTGCGCGAGGTTAATTTCATTGAATTTTATAAGGCAATTCCGGAACTGAGAAAGAAATGTTCTGACCGTGCTATTCTCAGGTCTGCACATTTCTTTTCAGAAAATGAACGCGCCGGACTTGAAGCGGCCGCATTATCAAAAGGCAGCTTTGACGAATTTTTAAGTCTTGTAAAAGAATCGGGAGATTCTTCTGCAAAATGGCTTCAGAATCTTTATTCATGCAGTAAACCTCAGGAGCAGGGGATACCGCTTGCGTTGCTGATCAGTGAAAAATACTGAAGGACAAAGGAGCTGTAAGAGTTCATGGGGGAGGATTTGCCGGCACCATACAGGCGTTTGTTCCGTTATCAAAATGCTGTGATTATGAAAACGCTATGAATGAGCTTTTCGGCGATAAAAGCTGCTACCGTTTGAAAATCAGAAATTTCGGAGGTATAAATATAGCTGAATAGCAGAAACGTAAGGAGATTAATATGATTTGTCAGCTAATACAGAACCTAATAAATTACGGCATTTCTAATGAGCTTATTGCGCAGGACGACAGCATATTCGTCAGAAATCAGCTTATGCACGAGCTTCAGATTTCTGAGTGGAAAGAACCGCAAAGCCTTCCTGAAATGTCATTGGAAGAAATTTTAGACGGTTTATTGTCGTATGCGTGCGAGCAAGGAATAATTATTGATTCGTCAGCTTCAAGGGATCTGCTTGATACAAAGCTTATGGGACATCTAACTAAAATGCCCCATGAGGTAAAAATGGAGTTTTTCAGAAGATATAAAACTAACGCCCGGTCGGCAACAGACTGGTATTATAAATTCAGCAGAGACACAAATTATGTTCGTTCAGGTAGAATAGCAAAAAAATATATGCTGGACTTATAAAAGCGATTATGGAGTTTTTGATATTACAATTAATCTGTCCAAGCCTGAAAAGGATCCGCGCGATATTGCCGCCGCTCTTAAAAGTCCTAAAACTAATTATCCTAAATGTCAGCTCTGCATAGAGAACACGGGCTATGCCGGAAGAATTGCATATCCGGCAAGACAGAATCTGCGCCCGATTCCTTTCAGAATATCGGATAAGGAATGGTTTTTTCAGTATTCACCATACGGATATTTTAACGAGCATTGTATTATATTTAACGGCGATCACACTCCGATGAGTATTAATCCGACTGTTTTTGAAAAGCTATTTGACGCCCTTGATTTTCTTCCGCATTATTTTATAGGATCGAATGCGGATTTGCCTATTGTTGGAGGCTCTATTCTAACGCATGAGCATTTTCAGGGCGGACGATATACATTTGCTATGGAAAGAGCCGGTGTTGAAAAGGAATTCCTAATGCCTAAGACTCCCGGCGTATGGGCCGGTATAGTAAAATGGCCTATGTCCGTAATCAGACTTCAATGCGAAAACCGTACCGTTCTTGCAAACGCCTGCTGTCATATTTTAAAGGCGTGGCGAGGCTACAGCGATCCGGAGGTCGGAATATTTGCCGAGACTGACGGAGTTTTGCATAATACTATTACTCCTATTGCCAGAATGAGAGGAAATAGATATGAATGCGATCTTGTTTTACGAAATAATCTTACCGATAAAGATCATCCGCTCGGTATTTTTCATCCTAATTCGGCGCTTCACCATATAAAAAAGGAAAATATAGGATTAATAGAAGTAATGGGACTTGCAGTTTTACCTGAACGTCTTGCCCGCGATATTGAACTTATGGAAAAAGCGCTGTGCAGAGGAGAAGATATAAGCGGCGATAAAAGACTTGAATGTCACAGTAAATGGTTTGACAATGTGCGTAAACGTCATCCTAAAGCGGATTCCAGCAGTGCAGGCGACATTTTAAAGCAGGAAATCGGAGCCGTATTTGAACAGGTTTTGCTCGACGCCGGAGTATTTAAGAGAACGTCTGAGGGATTAGGCGGGTTTAACAGGTTCATAGAATATTTAAATCTTGATTCTATATAGTAAAAAAATATCCCGTACATTAGAGTACGGGATATTTTTTTTAACCTTAGTATCCTACTGCTTTACTTAATTCTTCTGTAATTTCCTTTTCTGTTTTAAGCTTCATTATTTTTTCTGCAAGAGCGTCGGCGTCCTTTTTACTCCATTGAGAAATTATTTTTCTGGCGCTTAATATAGAAGAGGCGCTGACGCTGTATTCATCAAGCCCAAATGAGATTAATAAGGGTATCATCATTTTGTCTGCCGCCGCTTCTCCGCACATTCCAACCGGTATACCGGCTTCCTTTGCACAGGCGATTATATGCTTTATTGAACGCAGAACTGCTGGATTAAAAGTGGAGTATAAATAAGCTACGTCTGCATTTCCCCTATCTACCGACATAGTATATTGCGTAAGATCATTTGTACCGATACTGAAAAAGTCTGCTTCACGGGCAAGTAAATCCGCAATAACTGACGCGGCGGCAGTTTCTATCATAACTCCGATTTTTAAATTCTTATTATATTGAACTCCAATGGTATCGTATTCCTTCATAATATTGCTTACCATTTCTCTTACGGCTCTTAATTCATCTACACAGGTTACCAAAGGCGCCATAATTCTAATATCACCATATGCGCTTGCTCTTACCAAAGCCCTGAGCTGTGTCATATAAAGCTCCTTGTTTTTCAGGCAGTAACGTATAGCCCTGAAGCCCAGAAATGGATTATCCTCCTTAGGCATGCCGAGGTAGGGGATGTTTTTATCTCCGCCTACGTCTAAGGTTCTTATTATTACAGGCTTTCCTTTCATAATAAGGGCGACTTTCTTGTAAGCCTCAAATTGTTCGTCCTCGTTTGGCTGTGAGGCTCTGTCCATAAAAAGAAATTCTGTTCTGAAAAGACCGACGCCCTCTCCGTCATTTTCTACGACCTTATTAGCGTCCTCCGGTTTTCCGATATTTCCGGCAAGCTCTACCCTGATACCGTCTGAGGTAACCGTTTTTTTCCTATATAACCAGCTAACGATTTTCGTTCTTCAATGAAATCCACTCGTTTTTTGTATATTCGTCAAGCTGTCTGTTAGTTGGATCGGCGATTACAATCCCCTTTACGCCGTCGACAATTACCATACAGCCGTCGGTCAGGTTTTCAAGAGCGTTAGATACGCTTTGAACGGCCGGTATTTCCATTGCTCTTGCCAGTATTGCTGAATGTGAAGTTTTTCCGCCGGTTTCTGTTATTATACCGACGATATTTGATTTGTTTATGCAGGCCGTCATTGACGGCGTAAGATCCTTTGCCACCAAAACGGTTTTTGAAGGAGCGTCGGATATATCTGTTTCTTCCGTTCCAAGCAGAATGGAAAGAATGGAATTTTTAATATCTATAACGTCAGTTGCCCGCTGTTTTGTAAGCTCGTCGTCTGCCGATGAAAAAACCATTGAAAACATATCGCATACTGTTACAAGAGCGCTTTCCGCGCATTGTCCGTTTTCAATGAGCTTTTCTATTTCTCCGTTCATATATGGATCCCTTTATCATGAGAATATGTCCTGAAATAATTTCAGCTTCTTTCTGACCGACGGTTAGCTTTATTCTTTCCGCGGTTTTTTCTGTTTTTCTGCAAAACCTATCTACCGCTTCCTTGTATCTTTTAAGTTCTTCTGAAGGCACGCAATTATCTTTAGGCGTAAATTCAAGGTTTATTTCTTTTATAGTCAGTACTCTGCCGATACCATAGCCTTCCGAGCTTCCGATTCCTTTCATCATATCGTTTCCTCCCTTATAGAATTTTTCGCTCCATGTGATACCACGGAGCGAAATTATTAATCCGGTTATTCTCCGAATCCGCTTTCAATCAATGATACGGCTTCTTTTAGGGCTTCGTCCTCATCTTCGCCTTCGCATATCAGATCAATCGTGCTTCCGCACTTTATACAAGCGGCAATGATATTCATAAGACTTTTACCGTTTATATCGTTGCCGTTGAATTTAATTGTTACCTCGCTCTTGTATTTCCCCATTGCAGTTGCGAATGCTCCGGCAGGCCGCATATGGAATCCCTGTGAGTTTACGAGTGTTATTGTCTTTGATACCATAATAATTTCTCCTTTTCTTAATCTTCATTAACATTTTTCTTAAGAAGTCCCAGTAAAAGCATTCCGACTACTGAACCAATCGCAAGAGAAAGCAGATACATGGGCCAGTTACCTACAACGGCAAATACGAATATACCGCCATGTGGAGCCATAAGCGTACAATTAAACAGCATTGACAAGCCGCCTGATACTGCCGCGCCGACCAGGCAGGACGGAATTACCCTGAGAGGATCTGCCGCTGCGTAAGGGATCGCGCCTTCAGTTATAAAGCTTAGTCCCATTATATAATTGACAGGACCGCTTTTTCGCTCTTCCTTTGTGAATTTTTTCTTGAAAAATGTTGTCGCCAGCGCAATCGCTATAGGAGGAACCATTCCGCCTATCATAACTGCCGCCATAATGTCGTAATTTCCCGAGGCTATTGCGGCTGTACCAAAAACGTAAGCCGCTTTGTTAAACGGACCTCCCATATCTATTGACATCATTCCGCCGAGAATACAGCCGAGAACAATTTTACTGGATTCGTTCATGGTGTTCAGGAAGTTTGTCAGTCCCGTATTGATCATACCCATAAATGGATTTACAGCGCACATTATTACAGCTATCAATCCCAGACCTACGAGTGGATAAATCAGTACAGGTTTTATTCCTTCAAGAGCCTGAGGAAGTTTGTCACAAAGCTTTCTAAGTCCCAGCATAAGATAACCGCCGACAAATCCTGCAAATAAAGCTCCAAGGAAACCGGACGGAATATCTCCGCCGACCGCTGAGAATGTAGAACCGGTTGTTGCAAGGAAACCGCCTACAAAACCTACTAAGAGTCCCGGTCTGTCGGCAATGCTCTTACCGATATATCCGGCGAGTATCGGAATCATAAAATTAAAAGCATAGCCGCCTATGGTTTTAAAGAATGCGGCCGCAGGCGTGTTAGTACCAAAATTTGAATCCTGCGGAGCTCCGGAAATAGTGTCAATCAAAAACGCAATCGCTATAAAAATACCGCCTGCAACAACGAATGGCAGCATGTTGGAAACACCGTTCATAAGATGCTTATAAATTTTGCGTGTAAATCTTTCATTTTCAGCGCGGTCATTGCTGATAGTATTGCCGCTGTGTCTATAAACAGGCGCGTCTCCGTCAATAATTTTTGTATCAGCTCCTCCGGCTTCTTTATTCCGTCTGAAACGGCAGCGCTGATAAGCCTTTTGCCGTTGAATCTGGCGGTTTCAACTGTTTTATCGGCAGCTATTATGATTCCGTCAGCTTCTTCTATTTCTTTTCTGGTAAGAACGTTTTTGGCGCCGCCTGATCCGTTTGTTTCAACCTTAATTGTATAACCAAGCTTTTTGCCGGCTTTTTTTTCAAGGGCTTCTGCCGCCATATAGGTGTGAGCTATACCGGTCGGACAGGCTGTGACAGCAAGTACTCTGTATCCTGCTTCAGATTGTTGCTGAACTTTAGGTTCATCAGGGAATTTTTCAGCTTCCTTTTCGTCGATCACCTTCAGAAATTTTTCTTTGGTATCTGCTGCAAGAAGATTTCTTCTGAATTCCTCGTCCATCAGAATAGTCATGAGCCTAGACAATACTTCAAGATGCAGGTCGCCGTCGTTAGGCGCGGCTATCATAAATAGGATATTTGAGGGCTTTCCGTCCATAGATTCATAGTCTACTCCGTTGGGTGCGGTTATTGCTGCAAGACCCGGCTGCCGGACAGCCTCACTTTTGCATGGGGTATGGCGATACCGTCTCCGACTGCGGTTGAACTCATCTGTTCTCTTGCAAGTATGTCCTTTTTATAAGCGTTTTTGTCGCTTATGTTTCCTGCCTTTGCCTGTAAATCGATAAGCTTGTCGATGGCGCCCTGTTTTGTAGAAACAGGAGAATTAAGCTCTATACTCTCCTTTTTCAATAAATCTGTTATACGCATAAATAATCATCCCTTTCTTTATTTTTCAGACTTAATATTTTCCATCAGTCTGTTAATAAGTTCCTTTTTCCGCAAGTCCTTCTGAGAATGCGGTTGCGCTTCCGGAAGCTGTTCCAAGTCTTAATGCGTAATCATAATCAGCTTTTTCAGCGTATCCGGCTATAAAACCGGCAACCATAGAATCTCCGGCGCCTACCGAATTAACAGCCTTTCCGTCGGGTACTCCCATTATATGAGCGTTTCCGTTTTCGTCAAGAAGAATAGAGCCTTCTCCTGCCATTGATACAAGTACGTTAACAGCTCCTTTTTTTGAAGCTCCTTGGCATAAAATATGATATCGTCTTTTTTGAAATTTCAATTCCGAATATTTCGCCAAGCTCAAAATTATTAGGTTTTATTAGCCACGGTTTATATTTTAATACATTAACTAAAAGATCCTTTGTAGCGTCGACAACAAATCTTATGCCTTTACCGGATAACCTTTCAAGAATTTTTTTCATATATATCCTCGGGCAGTGTGTTTGGTATGCTTCCCGCTAATATTAATGTATCGTTTTTTTCAGTTTATCAAGCTTTTCAAACAGCCTTTCTATTGCGTTATTGCTGATATCCGGCCCCTGTCCGTTTAAATCTGTTTCAGTTTCCGCCTTTATTTTTACGTTAATCCTTGAATTTCCGCTGTCGATTCTTACAAAATCTGTTCTGACTCCCTTATGCGCTACTCCCTTTTCGATGGCCTCTCCGGTAAACCCGGCAGAAAATCCAAGCGCAACCGATTCAACGTCCAGTTCCTTCAATACCAAAGATACGTTTATACCCTTTCCGCCAAAATAAATTTCTTCTCTGTCGGATCTGTTAACAGTTCCCGTCAAAAAGCTTTTTAGTCTCATAACATAATCTATTGCCGGATTGAATGTGACGGTATAAATCATACTATAACCTCCTTTATTATACATTTTTCCTTATATTTTTTATCAGGCAGATAATCTGTTATTATACACGCGCTGTCTGCAGGAGCGAATGTAACTGATGAAACCTGATTGAATTTGGAGTGATCTGCCAGAATATATGCTACATAGCTATGCAGTATCGCAGTTTTTCTTTACAGCGGCTTCATCTGTATCGGGAGTAGTGAATCCGGCGGCAAGTGAAATACCGTTTGTTCCCATATAGCATTTTGTGAAATTAAATTTCTTCAGAGCCTCTACGCATTCCGTTCCGATAACGGCCTCTGTGGAAGACTTGATTTGTCCGCCTATAATATAAACCTTGAAATTTTTCCTTGCAAGCTTTTTGGCATGGCTGAATCCGTTTGTAACAAAAATCGCAGACGATTCAGTAATAAAATCAATCATTTTATCTGTGGTGGTTCCCGCGTCTATAAAAACAAAATCGTTCTTTCTAATAGTGGAAGCCGCATATTTTGCAATAGCCGCTTTTTCCTCTGAAAACATTTTTTCCTTTGCTTCAACTGGGTGTTCGCTGAAATTAAAGCTGTCGTTTAAAACGGTGGCTCCTCCGTGTACCTTTATAATTTTTTTCATTGTTGCAAGCGAATTCAGATCGCGTCTTATAGTTGATTCAGAAGCGTTCAAGGCTTCCGCAAGCTGGGTTACTGTTACAGTTTTATATTCGTTTAAACATTCAAGGATTTTACTGTATCTTTCTTCTGTTAGCATTTAGTTTTACTCTCCCTTGAAATAAAATGATTGAAATTGAATGAATTTGATTGGTTTGGATATATAATACCATGATTTTTTTTCAAATGTCAAGAGAATTTAAGAAAAAACATTCAAAAACAATCAAAATAATTTATAACAGATCATAATTTGCCGAAAAACGTGCTTTAGCCTTCTGAAACTTAATATTTAAATTATATGAAAAAAACTCATACAATACATAAATTTAAGTATTATATTCGTCTTATCGTTGTTATAGCAGTATAAAATGCAGTTTTGTATTTAAAAAATATGTTTTTAGTTGACATGCATTTTACTTGTATAGTATAATTAAGACATGTATAAAAAAGGAGTGTAATAATGGTTTCTGAAAAAAAAGAATCACGTCGGGTTCAGCACCCGTATAGGATTTGTTCTCGCGGCGGCCGGCTCTGCCGTAGGCTTAGGGGACTATATGGAGATTTCCATACCTTGCCGCTCAATACGGAGGCGGTATTTTTCTGCTGGTTTATATTATTTTGGCAGTGACGTTCGGCTTTTCGCTGATGATAACTGAAATTGCAATCGGAAGGAAAACAGGTAAAAAAGCGTAATCGGAGCTTACGCGTCTATAAGCAGGAAATTTGCTCCTCTTGGGTGGATTGCGGCTGCCGTTCCGATAATAATATTTCCGTATTATTGTGTGATAGGCGGATGGGTATTAAAGTATCTTACGGTATATTTGACCGGGACAGGAGCAGATGCAGCTGACGACGGAACATTTTTTAATTCTTTTATAGGCGGTACGAGTCAGCCGCTTTTATTTCTTGCTATTTTTATTATATTAACCTCTGCTGTAGTGCTTATGGGAGTTCAGAAGGGTATTGAAAAGGTAAGTACAGTTTTAATGCCTCTGCTTGTAATTATTTCAATAGTTATTGCAGTGTATACTCTTACTCTTGACGGGGCGGTTGACGGTCTGCTTTATTATTTGAAACCAAACTTTAAAGAATTTTCACTTAAGACGCTTGTTGCCGCTATGGGACAGCTATTTTATTCAATGTCGCTTGCTATGGGTATTATGATTACTTATGGTTCATATATGCGTAAGGAGGATAATCTCGAAAAATCGGTTAGACATATCGAGCTGTTTGACACGGCTGTTGCTTTTATTTCCGGAATGATGATAATTCCTGCCGTTTTTGCATTCTCAGGAGGAAATAAGGACGCTCTCAGCGCGGGACCGAAGCTTATGTTTATAACGCTCCCAAATGTTTTTGCTTCTATGTCGGGAGGGAAAATAATCGGCGCAGTGTTCTTTATCTTGGTTTTACTTGCCGCCCTTACGTCTTCTATATCGCTTATGGAAACTATTGTTTCAATTTTATGTGAAAAATTAAAAGCAAAAAGAAAAACGATATGTATTTTCGTCATGATTTCTGCGTTTGCAATTGGCATATTATCCGTTTTCGGTTACAGTATTTGGTCCGGGTTTACTATTGCCGGAAAACAGCTGCTTGACTTCTTTGATTTTTTCAGCAACAATAATGAAGAACTTGCCTTCATTCATCGGAACGAAATTTTAATGTTCCGAATGAGGCTGAACAAATTTAAACAAAGCTGCATGAATAAAGTGAGATTTAGAAAACATTTCATTTATTATTACTTGTTGTTGGTATGAATCACAGAATAGTCTTCATTTTGGCATATTTATTTTTGTAATCTATTTTGGAGTTGCAAAGTAAAATTTTGCCTGAAAAATCTAATATCAATATTGAATCGAAGAACCTTTATGAGGTATTTCAGAATCCGGAGTCGAAATATCGTCCTTTTGTTAGATGGTGGTGGAATGGGTTACGTTTAAATGAAAAAAGAAATATTACATGA
>VOFD01002642.1_pt1 | contig 28850 bp, 50 predicted proteins | sample 5384101 | NCBI WGS metagenome assembly VOFD01 (sample SAMN12384723, study PRJNA508395) | human gut metagenome | isolation source: healthy gut C | host: Homo sapiens
GCATCCGTTACCGTAGCAAGCCATTCCCTGCCGGGTGAGCCGCTTGGACGACGGGCGCCTTCTGGTGCATTTTTCTCGAAAAGGCTTCGGCGGTTACTCCCGGGCAGTCGGCAGTGTTGTTCTACATCGGCCGGCGCGGCTGGTGGGCGGTTCGTTCATAGCTTCCCAGCGGGGCATCGGTATGTACACATCTTAACAGAATAATTCATCATGAAACGTTTGCTTTTACCCTTAGCCTTTGTTCTGCTGGCCGGTGGAACATGGGCACAACAAGACACATTAAAATACCGCATCCTTTTTGCGCGACAAGGCCGCCACGGAATACCCTTGCAACGGCCGGAAGATTTTTGTCAAAGAAAGCCTTGAGCGCCGGCATCGGCAAGGCTTGCCGGTGGATTCAACCGACCTGCCCGTGTGCCGGAAGTATGTGGATGAAATCGCCCGGCAAGGCTTGCGCGTGGTGGTGACGGGCAAATGGGAAAACTTTGTGACGGTGTCGTGCAACGACAGTACCTTGATGGACAAGGTGGCTGCCCTGCCTTTTGTACGTTCCGTTGAACGGGTATGGCGGGCACCCCGTTCGGCGAAAAGAGGTGGCTGCCGACCGGCGCGATAGCCTGATAAACCAACCGACGATGCACCCGGATAGCTTGTATGGCACTGCTCTCACCCAGATTCAGTTAAGCAAGGGCGACCGTTTGCACCAAGCGGGTTTCCGTGGCCAAGGCATGACGATAGCCATTGTGGATGCCGGCTTCCACAATGCCGACTGCATTACGGCCATGCAGAACATCCGGATTTTGGGCACAAAAGATTTTGTGAATCCGCAAGCCGATATCTACGCCCAGGGTGACCATGGAATGAAAGTGCTGTCGTGCATCGGTATGAACCAACCGGACATTATGACCGGAACGGCTCCCGAAGCCTCCTTCTGGTTGCTGCGCAGCGAAGCGAAGCCTCGGAGCACTTGGTGGAGCAAGATTATTGGGCGGCAGCCGTGGAGTTTGCTGACAGCGTAGGGGTAGATGTGCTGAATACCTCACTGGGTTATTATACCTTTGATGATAAATCGAAAGACTATACCCTTTGCCAGTTGGATGGTGAGTTTTCGTTGATGTCCCGCCAAAGCCGCCCATTTGGCGGATAAAGGGATGGTGTTGGTGTGCAGTGCCGGCAATTCGGGTATGGGCTCTTGGAAGAAAATTACCCCTCCCGGCGATGCAAAGGAATGTGTTGACTGTAGGTGCTGTGGACAAAAAGGGCGTGTTGGCTCCTTTCTCTTCCATAGGCAATACGGCCGATGGACGCATCAAACCGGATGTGGTGGCAGTAGGGCTGGGGGCCGATGTGATGGATACGGATGGTAACCAGGGTCATGCCAACGGGACCTCCTTCGCGTCACCCATCATGTGTGGCATGGTGACGTGCCTGTGGCAAGCCTGCCCGCACCTGACAGCCAAAGAGTTGATTGAACTGGTGCGCCGTTCGGGCGACCGGACCGCTTGTCCCGACAATATTTATGGTTATGGCATTCCTGATATGTGGAAAGCTTATCAGGAAGGCAGCAAGCAGAAGTAAGCGTCATGCAGCCTTTATCCTTATACGACCTCAATGCCTTGGTACGCCGCAGCCTGGAACAATGTTTGCCCGATGCCTATTGGGTGCAGGCGGAACTGAGCAATGTCCGTGTTAACAATTCCGGGCATTGCTATGTGGAGTTGTGCAGAAAGACCCTCGTAGCAATGCCTTGATAGCAAAGGCACAAAGGTGCCATTTGGGCGAATGTGTTCCACATGCTGAAGCCGTATTTCGAGGAAACCACAGGGGCAGGCTTTTGTAGCGGGCATCAAAGGTGCTGGTGCAAGTGCAAGTCAGTTTTCATGAGTTGTATGGCTATAGCCTGATGGTGCAGGACATAGACCCGGCCTACACCTTGGGAGACCTGGCGAAGCGCCGCCGCGAGATATTGCAGCAACTCGAAGCCGAAGGCGTACCGCTTTGAATAAGGAACTGTCCATGCCGCTGTTGCCCCAGCGTGTGGCAGTCATTTCTTCGGCTACGGCGGCCGGGTATGGCGACTTCTGCCACCAGTTGCTGCAGAACCCCGAAGGCTACTATTTCCGGACAGAACTATTCCCCGCCGTGATGCAGGGCGACAGGGTGGAGGAAACCATACTTTCAGCCTTGGATGCCATCAACGTCCGTAAAGACGAATTCGATGTGGTGGTCATTATCCGTGGGGGAGGTGCTACTTCCGATTTGGCCTGCTTCGATACTTACCTGCTGGCGGCGGCATGTGCACAGTTTCCATTGCCTGTCGTTACCGGTATCGGGCATGAACGTGATGACACGGTGCTCGATGCCGTGGCCCATGCCCGCGTCAAGACCCCTACCGCTGCAGCCGAATACCTGATAGCTTGCATGGATGAGGCTGCCGGCCAATTGCAGGCATTGGCTATGCGCCTGCATGAAAGGGTTGTGGCCCGCTTGTCGGAAGCCCGCCAACGGTTGGATGGTTATCGTCAGGGCATTCCGGCCTTGGCTTTTCGCCGTCTGTCGGAGGCTCGCTTGTCCTTGCAGACGGTGCACCATGAAGTGGAGAGGGCAACATCGTCTTTCTTGACCAGCCACCGCCATCGGTTGGAACTGCTTGGGCAACGTCTGGCGGATGCTTCTCCGGAAAAGCAATTGGCGCGCGGATATAGCCTGACCCTGAAAGATGGCAGGGCGGTTAAGGATGCCTCTCTGCTTCAGGAAGGTGATTGTATTGAAACGCGCTTGCATCGAGGCATAGTGCGGTCGGTAGTAAAAGCAAAACAAATATGAATGTTATAAATAGGAGAAATATGGCACCCAGGAAAAAAAGAGACTTATGCTGAGGCTATGGCACGCCTTGAAGCCATTGTCAGCCAGATAGACAACAATGAACTGGACGTTGACCAGCTGGCCGACAAGATAAAGGAAGCAAACACGATTATTGCCTTTTGCAAGGAAAAAATTGACCCGTGCTGAGCAAGATGTCGAAAAAAAATGCTGTCCGATAAGACAGATTGTGAAGAATAAAGACTATTTTTGTGGTGTGTAAACCGATAAGATGGAATTATATTAAACTTCTTGAGATATGAAAGAACTTGATTGGGCTAATCTGCCGTTCGGATACATGAAGACAGATTACAACGTGAGAATTTACTATCGTGACGGCAAGTGGGGCGAACGGAAGTGTGCAGCGAGGAGACCATTCCCCATGCACATGGCAGCTACTTGCCTGCATTATGGACAAGAGGCTTTCGAAGGGTTGAAAGCTTTCCGGGGCAAAGACGGAAAATCCGTGTGTTCCGCCCGGAGGAGAATGCCGCCCGCTTGCAATCTACTTGCCGTGGCATCCTGATGCCGGAGTTGCCTACCGAACGTTTTATGGAAGCTGTGCGGAAAGTGGTGAAGCTGAACGAGCGTTTCATCCCGCCTTACGAGAGCGGCGCGTCGCTCTACATCCGTCCTCTACTGGTGGGCACAGGCGCACAAGTGGGTGTACATCCGGCCAACGAATATCTTTTGTTATTTTCGTGACGCCTGTAGGTCCGTATTTCAAAGGTGGTTTCTCTACCAATCCTTATGTCATCATCCGCGAGTACGACCGCGCCGCGCCGCTGGGTACCGGTATTTATAAAGTGGGTGGAAACTATGCCGCCAGCCTGCGTGCTAACAAGAAGGCGCACGACCTGGGCTATGCCTGCGAGTTCTACCTCGACGCCAAGGAGAAGAAGTACATCGACGAGTGTGGTGCGGCCAACTTCTTTGGTATCAAGGACAACACCTACATCACCCCGCTCTCTACCTCCATCCTGCCCAGCATCACCAACAAGAGCCTGATGCAGCTGGCCGAAGACTTGGGCATGAAGGTAGAACGCCGTCCCGTGCCCGAAGAGGAACTGCTGACCTTCGAGGAGGCAGGAGCCTGCGGCACGGCAGCCGTCATCAGCCCCATCGAGCGCATCGACGATGTGGAGAACGGCAAGTCATACGTCATTGCCAAGGACGGCAAGCCGGGACCCGTCTGCACCAAGCTGTACAACAAGCTGCGCGCTATCCAGTATGGTGACGAGCCGGATGTGCACAACTGGGTGACGGTGCTCGACTAAGCAGGAGGAAACTTTATTGTAAAACCTTTAATATCTGTACATTATGCTGAAACCTATCCGTACTTCGCACAGAGGCGCGTACCGCCTTGGCGGGCAACTGGCTCATGGCAGCCGTAGTTTATTTAATCGTAATGGCGATAGCCTGCGTGCTTTCCGCCATCCCCTTGGTAGGGTGGATATTGTGCATAGCGGTTGGCCTCCCGTTGGGGTGGGGGCATACATGGTGTTCTATGACCTGTTCCGCGAGCGGAAACTGAGTATTGAAACATTGTTCAACGGCTTCCACGACTACAACCGCATCACGCTCACCATGCTGCTGGTGCAAGTCTACACGTTCTTGTGGACGTTGCTGCTCATTGTGCCGGGCATCATCAAGGGTTGCTCGTATGCCATGACGCCGTTCATCTTGCGCGAGCATCCGGAGTTGTCGTACAACGCCGCCATCGAGAAGAGCATGGCCATGATGGAGGGCAACAAGATGAAGTTCTTCCTGCTTTGCCTCAGCTTCATCGGCTGGGCCATCCTCTGTGTCTTTACGCTGGGCATCGGCTACCTGTTCCTCTATCCTTACATATATACTTCTTTTGTGGCTTTCTACGAAGACCTGAAGGCACAGCAGGAGGTGGTAGTGGAAGAAGTTGTCGTTGAAACCGTGTAACCCATGAGCAAAGGCAAGTTACAGAAGTTTGCAGACATGGCACGTTATCCCCACGTGTTCGAGTATCCCTACTCGGTGGCGGACAACGTGCCATTCTCTATGCGCGGCCGTTGGCGCGAGGTTCTTTTCAACGCCAGCCCCGTGGTGCTCGAGCTGGGCTGCGGGCGTGGCGAGTACACCGTGGGGCTGGCGGAGATGTTTCCGGAGAAGAACTTCATCGGTGTGGACATCAAGGGCGCGCGCATGTGGACAGGTGCCACCGACTCCTGCAGAGGGGCATGAAGAACGTGGCCTTCCTGCGCACGAACATCGAGATTATCGACCGCTTCTTTGCCCCCGGCGAGGTGCAGGAGGTGTGGCTTACCTTCAGCGACCCGCAGATGAAGAAGGCCACCAAGCGGCTGACGTCCACCTACTTCCTGGAGCGATACCGCCGCTTCCTCACGGATGGCGGACTGGTGCACGTGAAGACGGACAGCAACTTCCTCTACACCTACACCCGCCTGCTGATTGAGGCCAACCACCTGCCCGTGGAGGTGATGACCGACGACCTCTACCACTCGGGCCGGGCCGACGAGATTCTCTCCATCCGCACCTACTACGAGCAGCAATGGCTGGCGCGCGGCATCAACATCAAGTACATTCGCTTCCGCCTGCCGCAGGAAGGCACGCTCGTGGAGCCCGATGTGGAAATCCCCTCGACGACTATCGCAGCTACAACCGCAGCAAGCGCAGCGGCCTTCAGGTGTCAAAATAAATGTATGCGCCCCCAAGGCCTTCCGCAGGGAAACCGGGCTTCAAGGGCGGTTTCTTAGTAGATTAATAATCAATAAGATAAGGATGTGTCAACAACAAAGCGGCTTTGTTCCTACAATCATCCGGCTTTGTTCCTACAATCATCCGGCTTTGTTCCTACAACAAAGCGGCTTTGTTCTTACAACAAACGCCGTCTGATGTCGGAACGAAAATAATGTAAACTATTAATACTATCGTTCGTATGACCTCTATCCTAAACTCATTCACGACGCATTGGCCACCGTGCGCTATCCCGGCAACGGAAAAACCTCATGGAGGCCGAAATGGTGGCAGACAACCTCCGCATCGACGGCATGAAGGTGAGCTTCTCGCTCGTCTTCGACAAGCCGACCGACCCCTTCATGAAGTCGATGGTAAAGGCCGCCGAGGCTGCCATCCATGCCTACGTGTCGCCCGACGTGGAGGTGACCATCACTACCGAAAGCCGCCAGGCCGCGCGTCCCGAGCCGGGCAAGATGCTGCCCCGGGTGAAGAACGTCATCGCCGTGGTCAGCGGCAAGGGCGGCGTGGGTAAGAGCACCGTGGCGGCCAATCTGGCCGTGGCTCTCGTCAAGCTGGGCTACAAAGTGGGGCTGCTCGATGCCGACATCTTCGGTCCTTCCGTGCCCAAGATGTTCCAAGTGGAAGACGCCCGCCCATACGCCGTGCAGAAAGACGGGCGCGACCTCATCGTCCCCTGTCGAGAAGTACGGGCTGAAGCTGCTCTCCATCGGCTTCTTCGTCAATCCCGACCAGGCTACCCTGTGGCGCGGAGGCATGGCCAGCAACGCCTTGAAGCAACTGGTGGGCGATGCCGACTGGGGCGACCTGGACTACTTTATCCCTCGACACCCCGCCGGGCACGAGCGACATCCACTTGACGTTGGTGCAGACCTTGGCCATCACGGGTGCCGTCATTGTCAGCACGCCCCAGCAAGTGGCCTTAGCCGATGCCCGCAAAGGCGTGGATATGTATCGCAACGACAAAGTGAACGTGCCCATCCTCGGCCTGGTGGAGAACATGGCATGGTTCACCCCCGTCGAGCTGCCGGACAACAAGTACTATATATTTGGTAAAGACGGCTGCAAGCACCTGGCCGAAGAACTTGGCGTCCCCTGCTGGGGCAGATACCCATCGTGCAGAGCATCTGCGAGAGCGGCGACGAAGGCCGTCCCGCCGCCCTCGACGAGAACACGCTGACCGGCCGCGCCTTCCTGCAACTGGCCGCCGCCGTGGTCCGCCAGGTAGACCGCCGGAATGTGGAGATGCCGCCCACGCATATTGTGGAGGTGCACAAGTAACAGACAATAAGAAAGCCGGGTCATGTGAGCCCGGCTTTCTTTATCACCGTGCTTGCCTCATTGCAACTTGAACACGACGGGGAGCGTGTAGCGCACGTTCACCGGCTGCCCCTTCTGCGTGCCGGGCTTCCACTTAGGCATGGACTTGATGACACGCACTGCCTCTTCGTCCAGGCTGGCATCGATGCCACGGATAATCTTGACATCGGCCACGCTGCCGTCGGTAGTCACCACGAATTGGGCGATGACGCGGCCTTGTTTCCCGGCTTTTTGCGCGTCTGTCGGATACTTGACATTCTGTGCCAGGAACTTCATCAGCGCGGGATGCCGCCGGGAAATTCGGGGGCCACTTCTGCCAAGTCAAGCACTTCGCCTTCTACCTTGTTGTCGTCTAAGCTACCACTACCACTTCTTCCATGTCGGCCTCCTTGGTGGGGGTGGCCGTCTGTTCTTGCGTGGGCTGTTCAGCTGGTTGCTCTTGCTTTTGGTTTCCGCTGCAAGCGCTGCCAGGAGGTTGCCACGGGCAGGAAGAGCAGGTACTTCAGTCTTCCGATGTTTCGGGTCTTTCGTTTGTTCATCATTTTGATACTGCGATGTTCTTCAGTTCGTCATTGACCGTTTCAATCAAGGCTCTTTTTCTTAGCAAAATCTTGTCGGCAATACTCATCAGTGAGTTCCTCATATTATTTTTAACTTTAGTAACAAGTTGTATGCCATTAAGGAAAAAGGTTTTCAAACAGAGCCTGACCTATATATCCCTTGTCTGCACATAGTTTTCCTTTGATGTTTTCCAGAAACCTACCCTGTTTCAACGGTTCCCGGTCATCCACGTTTCCAGGCGTGAACATGAAATTGAGGATTTCACCCTTGTCATTGATTATCAGATGCGCTTGAATCCGAAGAACCATCCCATAGAACATCTTCCACGCTCGGCAAGCCCTTCAAATGTCTTATGAATCAAGATTCTTTGGTTACGACATACACATAAGGGAGTGGAATCAACGAAACTGATGCCGGTACAAGTTCCCAGCAGTACTCTTTTGATGAATATGGTCATGGGAAGCAATACTTCCTTCTCCAGTTCCACAAAACGGTTATAAGAAACCTGACGAGAAAAAAAGGTGTTTCAGATGTTTACAGACATACTCCTTGTAGTAATGCTTGAAACAACGGAAACCACCGGAGTGAAACAGGATTAGAATAACCATAATCTCTGCATCACTCATACGGTTGGGTTTGTTACGATGCATGGTCTTCATATCCTTAATCATATATTTTTTTCCTGTTGCAATGTAAATTCCTTGCAAAAATCATCGGCCATACAATAAATCTCTGTAACTTTAGACTCTGGAAACATAGTGGTAATCGTTTAAATGTTATAATTCAGCACTATAAATTTAATACTTTTATCGCTATGTTTCTAATTATAAGTGAAATATATTTATTCTTATTTCGAACTCACGTTATTTAGCAAGACTTAGTCAGGCATTCATTAATCAGGAGATAAAGAAGACTCCTATGAATGACAAACTGCTTGCTATAATTCAAGATGATGAACTCGTCAAACTAATGGAAATGCTTACAGTCATGCCTTCACGTAACAGAGATAATGCTTTTGATTTATCAATTGGTATTAGCAGTTATTTGTTTAGGTATCCTACTCTTTTCAATCACAAGGAAGAATTTACTGCAAAGCAAAAGCGAACACAGCAACGCTTAACTCAAGTGAATCAAAACAATATACAAGAAATAGTAAAGAAGTTATCATAACATGTCAAGATTCGAATCATCAAGATTTGTGCGTAACCCTCAGGTAATGCATGTGGACGTATTAAAGTCCGCATGCGATGCTTTGGGGTGGCAATACACCATCCACGATAACATACTAACAGTTTCAGATGCTAAGCAGAAATCTCGCCTATATGGTGAGTTTGCATTAAAGTTGAACCTTACAACAAATGAAGTCACTTACAACACGTATTATATGCCTCAATGCCACCCAAAAGGTATTAGAACTTCAAGAGCAATTCTACGCATTAAATGCCACATATGCAAAGAACTCATTAATTCAAGAGTTTAAGAAGAAAGGGTTTAATTACAAGGAGAATGAACATTTCACACCAAACTCAGAAGAAGTATATAGCTTCTATATGGTTGGACGCTCTAAAGATAAAAATGAGACGGAACCTGTTGCGCAAATAAAGTTCACCATCCTTAAAGATGGCACGATAGTAACAGATTCCGACTATTTGCCTAACGATGTCAATGAGCGTGCTCATGACGCAATGGATGTTTTGGAACAGGCTGTTAGGAAACAAGCGTGTGATGACAAAGAAACCTATACCTGCGAAGTATGCAGGAAAGTTTAAGCCTCGCCGAGTAAATATTCAAACTATTGAACAGAAATAGCCATGGAATCAATTTATACAAAAATCAAGGATATGCTATCTGCATATTACCCCGTGTTTTATCTGAATAGTTTTGAATATGACAGGACAAAACAGAAAATAGAGGGAATTGCAGACCTTTTACGCACAGATAATAAGAAGGTGCGTATCTATACTTGGAATTGCGTAGAGGGCTTGATGGAGAAGACCCCAGAAGGCTCTTTGTATAAAGGAGAAGAATACGATGAGCCAGAAATGACTTTGAAGTATATCTATAAGAATGAGAATAGAGAAATTAAAGATATCTTTATTCTTGAAGATCTGAGCAATTACATTGAAGAGGACAAAATCAAGTATTACATCCGTAAGATAGCTGAGCATGCAAAATTCACGAACACTCATGCAATTATTTTGTCTGCTGTTTATAAGTTACCAACAAAACTGGAGAAATATGTAACTGTTCTTAATATACCTCTACCAGATAGAACAGACATGGAGCGAACCTTGGCTGTTGTAGAACGACAAACTAAGAAGAATCTTTCTGTTGAGATGAGAAACAAAATGGTAGATGCAGCATTAGGCATGACCTCGATGGAAGCAGACCTTGCATTTTGTTTAGCGGCTGTTAAAGATAGCCTTGGAGAAAATGCCCCTATACAGTTTCAGCAGAAAAGGAGCAAATCATTCGCAAATCAGGCATCTTGGATTTCTTTCCCAAAAATGAAAGTTTGAAAGATGTTGGTGGTATGGATGTTCTGAAGGATTGGCTATTCAAACGCCAAATAGCTTATCAAAAGAGAGCAAGAGATTGGGGATTGCAAGAGCCTAAAGGTTTATTATTGCTTGGTGTCCCTGGTTGCGGCAAGAGTTTGACAGCAAAAAGTATAGCCTCTTTCTGGAATATGCCATTACTACGTTTGGATGTTGGCAAAGTATTCCAAGGATTAGTTGGAAGTAGCGAAGATAATATTAGGAAAGCAATAGCAACTGCAGAAGCAGTCGCGCCATGTGTGTTATGGATTGACGAAATAGAAAAAAGGACTTAGCGGTATTCAATCAAGTGGATCTACTGATGGCGGTGTGACTTCGCGTATCTTTTCAACTATTCTGACATGGATGCAAGAAAAGACTTCTCCTGTTTTTGTCGTTGCTACAGCCAACAATATCAATCAACTTCCTCCAAAATTATTGCGCAAAGGGCGTTTTGATGAGTTTTTTTGTTGATCTTCCATCAAAGGAGGAGCGCAAAAACATCTTTACCATTCATCTTAACAAGAAAGGTCAAAACCCGATAAAGAATAATTGGAGTCTCTCGCCAATAATACTGAAGGTTTTAATGGTGCAGAAATTGAAGAGTGTATTAAAGAAGCGATGTTTGATGCTTATGTTGAAAATCCAGAGAATGCGGCTGAGACTCACAGACCATGCGATGTGATTGAGTCTATAAATGGTTAATTGAATGAAAAATAAACGATGTCTTAGAGTTCTTTTAAAAAAACTGTTCAATCTGTGCGATGTTCTTCAGTTCGTCATTGACCGTTTCAATCAAGGCTAAAAAGCAGTATTTTCTTAGCAAAATCTTGTCGGCAATACTCATCAGTGAGTTCCTCATATTATTTTTAACTTTAGTAACAAGTTGTATGCCATTAAGGAAAAGGTTTTCAAACAGAACCTGACCTATATATCCCTTGTCTGCACATAGTTTTCCTTTGATGTTTTCCAGAAACCTACCCTGTTTCAACGGTTCCCGGTCATCCACGTTTCCAGGCGTGAACATGAAATTGAGTATCTCTCCTTTGTCATTGATTATCAGATGCAGCTTGAATCCGAAGAACCATCCCATAGAACATCTTCCACGCTCGGCAAGCCCTTCAAATGTCTTATGAATCAAGATTCTTTGGTTACGACATACACGCAAGGGAGTGGAGTCGACGAAACTGATACCGGTACAGGTTCCCAGCAGGACTTTTTTGATGAAGATGGTCAGGGGAAGTAATACCTTCCTTCTCCAGTTCCACGAAACGGTTATAGGACACCTGGCGTGAAAACAGGTGTTTCAGATGTTTACGGACATATTCCTTGTGATAATGCTTGAAACAGCGGAAACCTCCCGAATGAAACAGGATTAAAATAACCATAATCTCGGCATCACTCATACGGTTGGGTTTATTACGATGCCTGGTCTTCATATCCTTAATCATATATTTTTCCTGTTGCAATGTAAATTCCTTGCAAAAATCATCGGCCATACAATAAATCTCTGTAACTTTAGACTCTGGAAACATAGTGGTAATCGTTTAAATGTTATAATTCAGCACTATAAATTTAATACTTTTATCCTATGTTTCTAATTATAAGTGAAATATATTTATTCTTATTTCGAACTCACGTTATTTTATTATTATCCCCCAACTGAATATCAACTGAATTTTCATCTATTCTAACCTTCATCCCTGCTGGAGGGATTAAGAACTTACCACAAACATGACAGGTATTACATTTGACCTCCGATTTTATTTATTTCATAAAGAAATCACAGTGAGGGAGTAGTATGCACTGTACATTAAGAATATTTTTGTTGTTCAGGAAACTGTAACTTTTTTGGAGGACATACCACAAACATGGTATATTGAAATCTATGCACTGTACCAACTGCATAATAATTGGGAGTCTCAATAAGACTCTCAATAAGCTGCGCCTGTGGAGAATAAGGACAAACAATACCAATCGAGTACTCTTCTTCATGATTTTTGGCATACTCACGAACGATATATTTAAATATCTCTAACGTAAACAGTACAGAATAAATGTGTACATTGGAACCATCTAGTTTCTTTATACCAAATACACTATCATATCTTTCCACTTTGAATGGTATAAAGTTTATAGGTTTAAGATTAAAGCTCACCAAACTTCATATGATTTTCCATCGCCGAACGATAGTGTCGCAATTTACCATCGTATGCATATTGACTAAACAATTCGCCAATAGCTGGTAAACTGCGGTACTGCATACTAAGGTTTTCAATCGCAAATTGAATTGGTTCAGTCACAGGGTTCTCAACCCTGTCAAGATTCACCATTGTGTAAATATTTTCATCCTTCCATTCTTCTTCATGAAGTATTGGCTTTATTTGCAAAGGATCACCAGCTATAAGAATAGGAGTATTGACAAAATTATAAATAGCCAGTGCCATTTCTGCTAAAGGAATCATTGAGGCTTCGTCGCATAAAATCATGTCACATACAATATCTAGTAACTTATTGTAACCACCCTCGCCATTAAAACCGTCAAAAGGCAGACGTGCCATTGTTGAAATGACACAGCATTGCTCATCTTCGTATACCATTGATTCACGGTCAACAACAATATCTTCCAACGATTCATCTGCTGTTGATACAAAACGGTACAACCATGCACAGTCATCCTTACTACACTCCTTTATCTTTTTTGCAAGTTCGTCACAAAAGGCTGTATTAGTTGGTGCTAGAACAAGTATCCTACATGTCGAATATTCATTCATCATTCCAATAATCTTCTTGGCAAGAGTTGTTGTTTTACCAGTTTCTGGAGGACCAAATATAAACTTCAGGTTATCATCAAGGTTTTCTTTAAGATTAAATCCATCCTCCAAACCTAGACCGTTAAATGCACTGCGTAGTTTACCCATAAGGTCTATCTGATTTTTTCAAAGTTATCGATGCCTTAGTACACTTATTCCAAGCAATTTTGTTCAAGACATCTTCAAAGGCCTTGCTTGCTTTTAGACGTAAACTATTTTCACGTACATTTGCAACTTCAAATTTTAGTTTCAATTCATCACGATCTGAGAAGGTAAATTTAATCTCAATATCTCCAATTTCTTCAAGCCATAGAGGAATACTACGAGAAGGATTTCTGAGTACATAGATACGCTCAGATCCTTGCTCTTTGTTTACTGAGTTAAACGTGATATTGATGGATTTACCGAAGTCTCCCTTTGTTTCTTCTGTGCCGCCACGATACTCCAATTCTATCAATGCATCGAACCACTCTTTTGAATACCTTTCTGCATTTTGAAGCTGCCTCTCGAAGTTCAATTATTTTGTTATGCTTTTTCCTCCTGCTCAAGCAGTTTTTTGTTTTAATTCATCTGCCTGTACTTCATCAGTAACCTCCTTTTCTTTCTTTTTTACAGGAGGTTTATGATTATTGTTGATAAACATATCTGAAAGTTCGGTCTTCCTGAGTTCCTCACGATTGAACGGTGTATCCAAATCAAAATCATCATCTTCATTATATTTCTTTATGTCAGAAGAATCATTACTTTCATCGCCTAAATTAGTTGAATTATGACTGTTTTTTCGTTCTCGTGGTTTTCTATCAATGTCAGAGTAATCTTTTTCATCTGAACCATTATCACTGATGGTAGGATTTTCAGTTTCTTCATAAATATGTTTTTTAGCTTTTTTCTGAGCTTTTGGCATAAGATAAGGCTTGAATTATTTCTTCTTCAGTCAAGTCATCTCCAGCAAGTTGCTTGACGCGTTTCCCCAAATCCAATTGTTCCTGTTGTTCCTCAGTGCCACCTAATTCTAAAATGCTTTTTTTCACGTTTCTCTATACCAAGAAATTGAATTAAGCCATTATTACGGTCATACTCAGAATCAAGGTCTTCAAGAGCAATTTCATTAGAAGACAGGACATTGCCATTTTTATCAAGAATCCACTTGCTGTATTGAAGGGAATCCTTGAATGTTGAATCATAATAAACTGTATCATAGGAACGGGCATACTTCCTACGATATATCATGGCCATATGTTCGTAATTACCAAATTTCAAAAGGCTGGTAATACTACATTCCATAGATAATGAGATGTTTCTTTATGTATTTTATGTTTTTGAATTCGTTAAATCCTTGCAAAGCATAGTCTTCAAAACGATAATCATATATGTTTGTTATTAAAAATTTGACTTTTCAATCTTTCACTAAGATAAGATTTATCCCAGCGCATAAAACTTTCTATTTTCGGATACAATTTTACTCCAAGCATTAATAAAAACATTCTTACAGTTTCTATTCCAAACTCTTTAGTAGCATCCTTATAAATATCTAAATCAATATAGTGGATGTCGTTAACCCCAGAGAGATAAAGTTCAAGATTATGACTGTGAAAATACAATTCATGCGACCTACATAATATGCCATCCTTATCAACTAACAAAATTTTCTCTTTAACCTCTTGTATAAGTTTCTGACCTTGATACTTTTCTTTTAACCTTTTGGTAATAACGTAAAATAACCATAAAGTCAGAAGACAACTCGTCATTCTCAATATCTATTTCATCACTCTCAAACTTTCCAAGAATTACCTGACGTATATAGTCATACTCATCTGGTTCCTTCAAATCAAGTTCCATAAAGAACTTTTTAGCCATTTCGTTCTGTAGATACTCATTAGCAACAAAATTATAATCGGATTTATTGTCATCCTTTAAAGGCAGATAAATATTTGGTGAAGTCACATCAACAAAAGGCTTTACCCATTCGCCTTTTTGTGTTTTGATGATGGGAGCCTCTCTGAAAGGAAGAGACGATGCTAATTTATTACTATCTTTATCCGTCAACTTCCACAATTTTGGTGCTGCAGTTCTAAGAAATGTGTACATCCTTGTGACCCATTTCAAATCCTGTGCTTTCATAAAGTCAAGAGTAATATCCCTGGCAAAGTCTCTCTGAAGTATATTCTCCAAGTTTGTTGTATATATTGTTATCCTGTTTAATGATATTCTGTGCCAACTCCCATTTCAAAAATCAACATCCTTAGGATTCAGCATTTTATCTTCTTTATTATTATAGTAATCATGCTTATAGGCTTTATTTGTGAGCATTACCAACTGTTTTTGAGATAATAATTCTACGAGTTCTCTTGGTGAACCTTTATATGCTTCCCTCATAGATAGATACTTTCCATTTCTTGACAACAGGATTCTTTCTGTTTCAAGTAGTTTCTTGAACGCATTAACAATTGGTTCCTCGAATCTTTCATCAAGAGATTGCCAATAATGCCGCACATAGTTAGGAATAATCTCCGTAATATTTTCATCTATAAGCAATTTCTTGTGTTTTACACCATAATCACGAAGATGCACTACAGCCTTTGCAGCTAATTCTGCCAAAAGGTTGATAAGTTCTTCATTTATGTTTTCATTTGGTTTTAGATTCTGTCGATTATCTGTTAGAAGAAATGGAGCATGTGAAACAAAGCATGTTTTAAATGACTCCTTTGTTGGGAAAAAACAATAAATATTCTGAGTAATATTAGTTATCAACTTTTTTTCTTTTCAGAATCATAGTAATAACCAACATTTATTAGGTGTTCTGTACTTTTACCATCGTTTGTTATTACAATTTTTTCTGAAAACAAGAACACATTGCTGGTCTTTGATGGCTCATGGAGGACATAATGTTCCATAGTTATATTATCATCATAATCCTCAGAGTCAATTATTTCTTTTGAATACTTGGTTTCTTTACCAGTACCATTTTCTATTCTGTCAATTCTCCAAACTATACGATGAACATTATGTAAGAAAAGAATCGGATTCTTAAGATTCTCCAATCGTCTCAAAATATCTGGTAGGATTGTTCACCATTCTTAAAAGGAAACACAAACAAGGTCTCACCTTCCTGCCGTTCTGGATGGTCGTATGGCAGAAGTGTTGGTACTATGTAGTTCTCAATCTTAAATTTGAAAATATCATCGTAAATCTCAGGCGTATCAGTATATTGGAATACAGCTTTAAATCCAACACCAAATTTACCAATTTTATTCTGCGTGTTTATTTTTGAAGAGTCACCGATACCTGTGATGGAGTTAATGTCGCCAACAGGCTCTTCATCTTCTAATGTAATATTGAAATGCTTCTTTCCATTATGCTTGAACAGCATTTGGTCTTGTCTTAAAATTATATATACTTCCGTTGCTTCCGCATCATCTGCATTCTGAATAACTCATATACAAAATGTGCAGATTCTGGGTATTTATCTATGATACTACTCCATACACCACGGTAAGATCTCTTGTTGAAAGTTTTAAAATCCTCCATACGAGAGTTGTGAAGTATTTCGAATAGTTTTATTTGATCTATAGTAAGCGATGCCATATTTAGTATTGGTTTGATTTTTTATTTTAGCACTAATAAACTCATAATTACTGTGAGCTCCATATTAGTTAATTATCTATCTATTGCGGAGTCCACAAATTTAACTATTATTATTTGTATATTGCCGTGATAAAAAGATTTTTGTAATTTGTTCTTTCCTTTTTCAATCTTTAACGTTACATGGTGAGGTAATTTCTAAAGAGAAAAACATACCTATTTGCAAAGTTTCTTTGTAGATATTATAAATTGACGGGATTATAGAAAGTATACTTTAATGTAACATTTTTAGTTAGTATAATTATAATACTCAATAAATAATATCAAACTATTTCGGTTTGTATAAGTTTATCAGTCAGTTCAAGACAGAAGCCGATGTGAGCAAGTTTCTGAAGCAGTTGCATGCCCAAGTATTGGAAAAGATGCTTGAAGGTGAAATGGATGCCCATTTGGGATATGAAAAGAATTCTGTGATAGGAAATAACAGTGGTAACTCACGTAATGGCAGCTATCCGAAGAAAATCCAGACCGAACATGGAGAGGCTGTCATTTCTATACCCCGTGACCGTAACGGCCAGTTTGAGCCGATAGCAGTGCCCTAAACATGAAAGCCGTGGACTTTCTATAGAAAAGCTTGTTATCTCCCTATATGCCAAAGGAATGAGCGTTTCTGACATAGAGGAAGAAGATGCGTGAGATTTATGAGATAGAGCTCTCCACATCAGCCATTTCCATCATTACCAACAAGGTCAATCAGGCTGCCCAGAGTGGCAGAACCGTCCCCCTTGATCCTGTTTACCTGATAGTCTGGATGGATGGTATTGTCTTCAAGGTACGGGATAACGGTAAGATCATAAACAAGACCGTTTACCTTTGCGTCGGACTGAAACAGAACGGTCCGAAGGAAGTCCTTGGCATGTGGGTTGGCAAATCGGAAAGCTCTTCTTTCTGGATGGGTGTCCTGACTGATTTAAAAAGCCCGTGGGGTGCAGGATATCCTGATTACCTGTACTGACAATCTGAATGGATTTACGGATACCATCCGCAGTATATTCCCTCAGTCATCCACTCAAATCTATGTGGTACATCAGATCAGAAACTCTTGTAAATATGTCGTTTATAAGGACAAGAAAGAGTTTACGGCAGATATGAAGAATATCTATAATGCGCCCAATAAGGAAGTTGCTGCTGCAGAACTTGACAACCTGGAAAAGAAATGGGGAAGAAAGTACCCTTATGCCATACTTTCATGGAGGAACAAATGGGATGACCTGACTGTTTTCTTCCAGTTCCCGCTGGAAATCAGAAAGATAATCTATACCACAAATCTCATTGAGAACCTGAATGGGAAAATCAGAAAGTACACAAAATCAAAGCTTTCATTCCCTTCCGACGATGCCGTGCAAAAAGACCGTGTATCTTTCACTTATGGAGATGACTCTTTCTGGAAGGCTCATCCTTTAGCAGTTTGCTGAAAGCATTAAGATATTTTACAGCCCTGAGATTCACGTTCTCGCGCGAATCCTGTGAGAATAAGTCCATTCCACCCATGTTGAAGGTGTTCTCATCATTAAAATTCTTTATTTCTATAAGAAAGCTGCATAAGCTTTGTCGTTACTCGGCAAAGGCCTGAGTTCGATACTGCGGATAACTCCTGCGAAATTACGTTTGACAAAATCGTCATTAATATCTTTAATGGTCTTATTAATAAGACTTTCGCTTTGGGTAAGTTCTCCTGTTTCCTTTGATATGCGTCTTATTATGTTTACATACCTTTCACTTATGCGGTTCTGGTATTCGATAATTTTATTGTTTTCCACAAACTCACATAAATTGGATGCAAAATCCATGTAATCGGAATCACACGACAATGACTGAGGGAAACTGAAAGTATTTCTTGCAGTAAAATTACTGTTAAACAGATTGATCGATTTCTTGAAATTCTCAGTATCCTTGCCAAAAGAAACAATCAGACTTTTCAGCTCTTCCACTATCTTACCGCAAGGTTTATTGGTAGGAAGTTCTTCGGGAGTGTACGACTCCGGCGGACAGAAGCCTTCATCTTTGCGGAAATTCTCAAGAACGGAAAAATCGTTCTTTATGGCATCACGTTCGGCTGTCTTTTCCTTTATACTGTTTTTTACAGTTTCATACTGACCGGTGATTTGTTTTTCCGCAATGCGTATTTTTTTCTTCAAAGCTCATCTAAATGCATCTCATTTGTTCTTCTTGTTGTCGCGCAACTCCGGCTCACGATCAAACAGTTCTCTCTTATCTTTTTCATAATTCCACACAAACGACTGTTTTTGTGATATATAATCAACTCAGACTTTATTGTATCAATTTTTGATTTATAGGAATTTATAACCGATGTATCAGCTCCCTTACCGTTTAACTCCTCATTCTGCAACTTGTGAAGTTCTTTTTTTCTGTTATCCATATCCATACGCCGGTCGGACAGTTCCTTGTGTACTGCCTGTATCTCAACATCAACAGCACTGCGTTCTTTCTTTTCCGCCTTTCTCTGCTCGTCAGAAATCTGAAGAATCCGCTTTTCCCTTTCCTGTTTCAGAAGTTCTTCATTGTTACAACATTTTTGTCTTTCCTTTTCCTTGCCTCCAATAAATGTTTCTATCTCCTCAATCCTGTTTCTTTTCCACTCCGATTCTTTGCGTTCCCATGAAGCCTGTTCTGCCTTAATATTCTTTATCTGAAGAGGATATTGCTGTAACTGGATTTCAAGAAGATGCCTTTCGCCCGATATGGCTGAAATCTGTTTTCTGTACTTATTCTTTATCTCTTCAGTACGCTTTGTTTTTTTCTTCATTCAGAAGGCTTATTTTTTCTCGTATATTCATCTCTTTCGGAAGATTTGGCCTTAAATTCGGCTTTTGCCTGTTCCGGTGAGCGTAACTCACGCTGCACTTCAGCTAAATTAATTTTTACGCCATAGAAAAAACTTTCCCCATCGGTTGAGAGTTCAGGAGAAAGATTCTGATTATAGAGTATAAGTTTTTCATCGGCAATCTTACCTATACTTTCCTGCCATCCTGACCTGTTCTTGTCGAGCCACTCGCAAAAAGAGCCTTTGCTGTTGTTTATCAGGACATTCAACGATTCTATTTCTGTGTCCACCTGTTTCCTGCAGCGTAAAATCTCATCAATTTTCGCATCATACTCTTTTTTCAACTACCATAGTTTCCGCATCCGACTTCTGTCTAAGGCGGTCGCACTCCAACTTCAAACGGTCGACTTTCACAGCGGTATCCTTTTCTTCGGAAGATATGTTTCTCAACCGTTCCTCACAGTCACCTATCTCCTCCTTGAAATGAACAGTACACTCAACCCTTGTTTTCTGTTGTTTCAGATTGGATATTTCTTCCAGTAACTGCTCCTTGCTGTCGGCTAGTGTTTTAAGTTTCTCTTCATAAACAGAGCGTATTTCTTCAGTCTGACTGTTGCTTTTCTTTGTCAATTCTGAAATCCTTTTACCAAGTTCATCTTTAAGGCATAATACCCTTTTGTTGATTTCATTCTCAAATCTTGCAAGATCGGCATCAATGCCCTGTTCCATCAAAGAGTATTTGCTTATTACATCCCGGTATGTACTCGTGAGTTCATTATATACCTTATTCAGAGACTCAGTTCGTATTTCAGTGCCGGTTCCCTATTTACTCTTGATATAACCTCATCAATGTGTTCCTGTTCATAATATTTACGCTTTTCCCTTATCTTCTTAAGGTCAGATTCTACAATGCCGCTTAACTTTACAAGTTTGTCGCGCTCACTGTCAAACTTGTATTTTTTCTTCCCGAAGTAAACGTGTAAATCGTTCGGCTTCCTCTTTAAGTTGCAGAAGCAATTCCTCCAATTCGGGAAATTTCAGACGTGCCACCCTTTCAGAGTAGTTAATGCTGCTGTCTTCCGTTTTTAATCTGCTTTTCAGCAAACAAAAGCATTCTATAACCTTTTATTACTATATCGGCCTGTTTTCTGACAGGTACCACACCATTCTTATCCTGCTTTATCCACAACATTACATCGGAATATTCCTGTTCGAAAGTTTCTATCTGATTCCGATAATAACTCAGGTCGACAACAAACTCATTATCATCCATTGACTGTATGATGGTATCCTTGATAAAATCGGCATCAAAACTTTGAGTTAAGGAATACATTCTGAATTGTACGCGGTATATTCTGATATCGCGAACTCTCTACAATTGCATACTTACGGAACTGAAGCAAATCCGGCTTTCTGTTGTTGCCGAATATTATATCACGAAACATATCATAGCCTGTAACCAGCGACGACACATTTGCACCCGATTCCGACACTCTTGTACGAATCACACTCCAATCGGCCGAGACCTCGTTTTGCCGTCAACAAACCACTCCTTACTATATGGAGCATCAATAAAGCGGAAAGCAGCCCTGCCCATCGACTTTGTTACAACTATGGTATAAGCACCGTTTTCGCGCATTACTTCATAAACTATATATGAGTTGGCAAACGGAAGATAGAAAGAATCAAAATTTTTCTTTTCTTTCGGTATACCCAATCTGAGTTTGTCTGCATTATAGAAAACAAGACAGCCCGCAGAAGGGTACTTTTACCTACTCCCTGAGTACCAATAAAATGTACATTGCCATCCGCCTTCACTTCAGCATACGGTACATGTGCGCTGTTCAGAAATATTATCTTATTGAGATATCTCATCGTTCATTTCCTCCGATATTGTTATGCAGTCCACCAAATCCTCCATATAGTGAAATGCCGTTAATACTTTATAAGTGTTATCATGTTCATTCTCAAGTTCTATCATTCCTGCCTTTTCAAGTTCAAAAACAAGTTTCTCCACAACCTCATTATATTTCTTCTTATCCTGAAACAGTTTGGAAGCCTTATCCTTCAGTTCCATCTGGCAACTTATCTGAACTTCAATGTCTGCCGGACGGAACTTAAATCCGGGACCGAATGTAGCATCATACGTTTTAAGGAAACTAAGGTAGTCTATCCACTTCATAACTGCTTCAAGTTTGCGTTCGAGGTCGACTTTCGCCTCCTGACGGGTGAACATATAATATCCGTCACCACCTTCGAGATAAAAACCAATACCTTTATAATATTCGTAATAGTCGGTCAAATCCTCTTCTATGGCATCATAGTATCGTTTTATTGCAGGAGAAACGCTATTTGCAGAAATAAATCCGCCCTTACTCAATATATTGAATATTTCTTCTGTATATTTCATGCTTATTCTGATTATGTAATTATCGGAAATTATCTAGAGTTATTTGGAATATATCAAAGGATATTCCACGTCATAACTTGTTTCATACTTGTCAGTGAAATTCAGTCCTTCGGCATACTGCGATGCTATCTGGCAGAAAAACAAGATTCTGTCGTCTGTGCTCAGTTGCTTATGATAATTGTAGCTCATTACAAACTTAAACAGATGACTGCTTGATGCCGAGAAAGCATTATAAATTTCCTGTAAATTTATCTGGTCAAGAACTTCACCTTCTGTTTTCATATATTCCTGCGGTATAGCATCGGCCATATTCTTAGGACCTTTAGCCCGGTTCTTCCTTTTGATATGATTTTTCTTATTATCTCCAACGCCACTGCAGAAGTACGCAGATTATCTACCGAGAGTTTTATCCTGTAATTGGTCTGAGGCTCCATCCATACAGGATTTCTCATACTGACAACATGACGTATATCAGTTTTTTCTTCTAAAAGAAACTGGTCACGAAGGTATTTCAAACGTCGAACTTTCTCGAATATCCTGTTCTGATAAGCTATAAGATTCAGGTAATGAATAATCTGCTTCTCTATCTCAATGAGATTATGATAAGAATCATTGTTTTGAAGCTTCACGTCATTCACCACTATACGCATTTGAGTGTCCATGGCAACTCTGAAAACACAGGCTGAGTGTTGTCTATTATATCTTCACTCCTATTGATGAGAAGCGCTATGTTCTTGCGTTTTTCATCAAGATTCTTCAGTTTTGAGAGCTTTTACACGATAGTTTGGTTCGTTCTTGTAAGTATTGTCAATGTTGCGTTTCAAGTCTATTACATTACGCACTGTCATCATTGCAATATTTTTCAGACACCGCCTTACCTCTTTATGATAATTATATTTCCGCTGCTCATTATCTTCTTTAAGATAATAATCTATATTTTCATTCAGGCGCCCCAGATAATCATCCACAAACGAAACATTTATGTTCTCATTGACTTGTAAAACCTCCTCGAAGAATTTAAGATATACATCCTCCATTTCAAGGAAATTTCCGCTATCTCTTATTATTCCGTAGTCAATGAGATATTTAATTCTTTCCTCTTTATATTCCGTGAGTTCGAGTGCATAATCATATTTCAGGGAAGTTGAAGGTCTTTTCTGAAACATCTGTTTCAGCAGAAGTTTCTCTCTTTCAAGTACACGCAAAAGCTCATCAATAGATTTAAAGTCATTCATTGTTCAAGTGTTATAAGAATTATTACTGAAATGATGGCTACGAATTTAAAGAATAAAATACTTTTCAACCATATCTTTAAGCCGCTCCGATGACAGATTTGCTATGCCCATTGATTCAATAAGTGAAAACTCTTCTCTATTCTTACCAATAATAAACTTACGTTCATGACCATCTATTTCAATAAGCAAATGATAATTTTCCTTATACGCCTGCTCCATACGGATATTCTTTATAATATGTCCGTTTATGACAAATTCGCATATTTCAGGAGCCATTTCCTCTAACTCTCCCCCATGATTTCAGATGGTCAACCATAGTGTTTTCAACACGTCCTATCCACTGTTCCGCAACACCATATTTAGTGGCAACCACACGAAATTGTTTTATGGCATTAACTATATCACGTATTATTGCATCAGGCCTACGTATTCCATTATCTTTAGCAAATTGAATAACATCATCCCGTGTTATATCCCTAAGTTTTGCCCTAATATACATACAATGATCTTCATTGGGTAAGAATCCTCCATTGTCAAATATATAAGTTACATCGTATGCAGGAGACAGACGCCAAGTACCGTCCTCACTCATAACGAATGAAAAATTCTTATTGTGATCATCCGTATTGTTTGCCAATACATTAAAGACCATTCTGCGGAATACCTCATAGCAGTCTGTTTCTGGCAAATGGAGCTTCCGACATACTGTAATTAATTGTTCGTAACTGTCCGCATCAGGGCTAACTGCGGCCAAAGTTTGTGTATGAATCTTTTTTTTCCATTATTACGGTCAAAACGTTTTGTCATGAAATGATTATTCCCGTCTACCTGATAGAGTTTTGAAGGCATCATATTTATCCCTGCCATTGTAGCAAGTTCATAGTAAGACATCTCCAATTCTGCCGAGCTGTATTGCGAATTACCAAATTTGATCAGATAGTAATCAAATTCCTCTAATTCGGAAATCTGCCCGCTACAAACCTCACCATTCTTTTGATTAATGGCAACAATTACCTTAGGTTGACGACCACCGGCTGAAGTACCAACCGTAAGTAATGATTGCATTGTTACCGACTCTTCGGGTAGGATTCTGGCATTTTCTCTTTCTGAAAATATACGCTTTGCTAAATTTGCCAATGATTTGATATCTATTTTTTCGGCCTTACGCTCTCTTTGAAACCTCAGGCAAAAATTCCAAAGCTCCCATTCCGCGTTTTCCTATAAATGACAGTTTGTCAAGGGGAGTAATATCTGCATTTGACAAGTGATTCTGTTGGCGCCATAATTCAAAAGTTGATTACCCCATGCGTCAGGCAACGAATCTGCTAAAAATGCCGGTAATTTTTGATAAATCTTGGCCTCTTCTCCCCATACAGGCATAAGCCCCACTCCATCAACCGGTGCCGCTAATGGAGAAATGTTAAGACCTTTCTTCAAGAAGGCCGGATTATACATAAAATAGGATAACCTACGTTTGACATCCCATGCCAATCTACCTATTTCCTCACCCCAAAGTATTACTTTTAACGACTGTACCATAATTTATACTATTTAGAGTGTCTGACACGCTGTACTTTTTATCATCCCTACGCATCAGGTAAGGAGATTCAGGCAATTCCGGAAAAATATTGTCTATAGTATTAATCTGTCCGACCACTTTCAACAACACAATAAATGTTGACAATGAAATGTTGCCAGGCTGTACCATTCTCAAATTTGTGGATGGTTGTAAGTCCAATACCGGATTGCTCAGAAACATCTTTCTGAGTAAGATTGCAACGAATTCTATATTCTTTAAATCTATTACCTAATAGCCTTACAAGGCTCAGGCGTGGAGTATTCATAGAAATCTACCATATAAACCGTATTTATATATCATTATAATGACAGTTAAATATATTTTTAAGCATTAATCTTCAATATTATGAAGATTATAAACACAAAGCTATGTAATTTCTGAGAATAAAACTAATTTTTACTTGAAAACTTATTGTCAGATTATAAAAACTGATTATAAATCCTATATTTTATATTTGTTCTATATCCAATTTCGCTATTTCCATCTTAAAGTTTTGATTGCAAAAAAAATGGCTTATCAACCACGCATAAACATGGAGATAAGCCAACTTTAATTACGACGTTCCATTAAAAAATAGGCTCTACACGTTTCTCAGACTCCCATTCGGTATGAGAAATAATATCATGATATTGCTCCAGAGTAAAAAAGAGTTTTTTCTCGTCAGAACATTCATATTCCCAAGGAAGCTCATAGACGGTGCCTTCCTCCTGATAGCCCATATAGTTATGGTATGAATAAGGAACCAACCTGACATAATCTTCTTCCCTCAGAAAACTCAGAAGTTTCTCTGCATCGTAAATATGTAATGGAGCATCAGCCTTATATAAGGAAACAGCCACCTCCATAGCCAATCCGACATTGGATGAATAACTGTTGGAAATAACAATCTTCCATCCCTGATATTGAACATTTGAAGCTAAGATATTCAGACGTGAAAGCCCAAGTTCACCGTAATGATCCGTTGCAAAACGTATGAAATCCTCCGGCTGTCGACGTTATAAAGGTTCTCCACATCCACATACTTCATATACTTATAGTAAGTCACATCCGACATTTTTGGGAAATCCCTTTTTGAATCCTTATTGATATGCCCACCAATACCCCGTTTCCTATGGCAAGCCTTATAAAAGCTTCGTTAGCAATACGATAAAATTTACAATACTTTCGTATGGTCATAGTCTCCATAGGAGATAAAGAACGCCCTTGTATTGAGTCCTCTAAAGCCTTAACTGTCATTTCCCGATCCTCTACATCAATCTTGAGGCTCGGAACTATGCGAACTAGGTTCTTTCTGGAAATCCGACCTGTACGTTGCTGGTATGGCAGATTGTTTGCTACATACTCATTAAACCCGTCGGAACTACAATAACACCAATCATAAGATCCAAAAAGTCGAAAAAAACGTGTAAGGTTCTCCTTACAACACGCATTATCGAACTCCTTTTCATTATACGAGGAGCGGTTAGAAATAACAAAGTGGGTAAATTTCCGGTCGGTAACATAAATCGACCGGTTATTCCCATGCTTTCTTGAGGTTACATAGAACCACAACGTTTCCATCGGATTGAATGCAAACCAATCTGACAGGTATGCATCCATGCTGCTGTACTCTCCCGAAGCAATCAGTTCCTCAGCGTTAGTCCAATCTTCTGGTGTTGGCCGAGGCACCTCTATATAAAACCCACGACACTCTTCATCACCAATCACGGCAAGACACTCAAACTGACACTGAGTCTCAATCATCCTTTCCAATAAATTTCCTTCAACAACAATTTCCCTATGATGATTTTCGCCTAATGCTTCCAGATCTAATGTAGTCAGCCCAACTTCCTTAGCCAAATCGCGAAAGCATTTTCTATCTATGATTTTTCTTTCATTCATCGCTCTACTTATTTAATTTCAATAAACTTGCCCGATTCAAATCCATTCATCAGATGCTCATTTGCAAAAAATATATCCCATCTGATTAGAGATTACCCTGGTCCCTCCTATTTCCGTGTCAATATTGGTACGCGAATGTCCATATATCCATGCATCAATCCTACTATTGGCAATTAAATTATCGTAATCACTTGCAAATGCATTGTTCAGAACAGATCCTCTATGGTGCGCAGCTACCACTTGGAGTGTAGGCAAATGATGTGTGACCACCACAATATGGTTTGCTGTGCTCTCTTCAATGTTTTTCCGGATAAAGTCGATACAGGTCTCGTGCATCCGGTTGAACTCCTCCACCTGCAGCAGGCCTTCCCGCCGAACTTGATCTGTCGGAAGTCGTTCATGCCTTTCCACACGAAATACTCATCGTTCGGATTGATGTGCGCCCAAAAGCGTACTTCAGTACAAAGTCCGTATCATCGATGCGGACGACCTGATTCTGATAATAACCCACATTCTCTCGCAACATCCACTTCCATTGAAAACCGCGTTCCATCACATCTGAAAAGTTATAGTATTCATGATTACCGGGGACAATCAATACCTGACAATAATTTTTAAATGCCCACTTCCAAAAATTCATAACTGGAGCAGTCTTATCCTTGAGATAGAAAATATCTCCTGCCAGCACCAGTACATCGCCTGTTACAGGCAATTCATTATATCTCAGATATCTGTTATTCTCCTGAAATTCGAGATGCAAATCACTCATATATTGTATTCTCATTTTATTATTCTCCTTCCTTTGATTGTTCTATCTGTTTCTCTATTATCATCTTTACCTGTGCAAATGATTCCGATGTGAAATTATTGTTATCTACACCTACATCATACTGAGTCGGGAAAAGCATTTTCAGCCTCGGAGCGTCCTTTCCGGTATTATACCTGCTGGTATGTACATGTCCGAAAAGTTGCCATGTATCGCGATATACTCCTCCATAACAAAGGAAGGGACAATGGCTCAGATAAATTTTCTGTTTATCTACTTCAATATGCATCTGTATCGTTATCTGTTCAAAGTACTTCGTATAATTCTGCCTGAGATCCTTTATATCATGATTGCCAGCTATAAGATATATTTTCCCATTCAATCTGTTTAATACATTTATCCATTCGGCAGAATCTCCCAAACAAAAGTCTCCCAAATGAAATATTATATCATCAGGACCAACCACGCTGTTCCAGTTGGCTATTATCGTTTCATTCATGTGGAACACCCTGCTTCCATCAAATTTATAATTCATAATTTTGTTCATTTATGCGCATCACTGCGCAGTTAATAATACATTGTATTCTGCCCATAGACGGAATTGACGGAGAAGGACGCATCGAGCGAATGTCACCAAAAGGCATAAAGAAAAAGTCGTCGAAAAGTTTTAATCAGGACTTTCCGACGACTTTCTATTGTCATTGTCAGAGCGTGAGTTCGAAATAAGAATAAATATATTTCACTTATAATTAGAAATATAGCGATAAAAGTATTAAATTTATAGAACTGAATTATAACATTTAAACGATTATCACTATCTTCTCAAAGTCTAAAATTACAGAGATTTATTGTATGGCCGATGATTTTTGCGAGGAATTTGCGTTATAACAGGAAAAATATATGATTAAGGATATGAAGACCATGCATCGTAACAAGCCCAATCGTATGAGCGATGCTGAGATTATGGTCATTTTTATCCTGTTTCATTCGGGAGGTTTCCGCTGTTTCAAGCATTATCACAAGGAATATGTCCGTAAACATCTGAAACACCTGTTTTCCTCGTCAGGTTTCTTATAACCGTTTTGTGGAACTGGAGAAGGAAGTATTGCTTCCCATGACCATATTCATCAAAAGAGTACTGCTGGGAACTTGTACCGGCATCAGTTTCGTTGATTCCACTCCCTTATGTGTATGTCGTAACCAAAGAATCTTGATTCATAAGACATTGAAGCCCATCCCCTTCTGTTCCCATCACAATAGCCAACCGAGGTTCAGCCGCCAATATGGGATGATCTATAGAGATAGAATCATCAGTCAACGCCATGGCAGCAGTACGGAAACCAAACTTGTTCAAATCGCCAATCGTACCATTCAACCATGTCCATGGAACCAAGAACACCGAACCCATAGACACCCTTACCGCACGGCGATTCAACGGATCGCAAGAATTGCGTGTCAACAAAACAGCATCTATCCCAAGAGCAGCTGCCGAACGGAATATCGCCCCGATATTGGTAGTGTCCACCACACCGTCAATGACTACAATCCGCCGGGTATCCCGGCAGATCTCTTCCATAGAGGGCAACACCGGACGACGCATAACACATAATACACCACGTGTCAGAACATAGCCAGTCAACGTAGCCAACAACTCTCTATCACCCGTATAAACGGGCACATCACCACAACGCTTGATAATGTGAGCAGC
>VOFD01000920.1_pt1 | contig 28829 bp, 24 predicted proteins | sample 5384101 | NCBI WGS metagenome assembly VOFD01 (sample SAMN12384723, study PRJNA508395) | human gut metagenome | isolation source: healthy gut C | host: Homo sapiens
GCCGGAGCCAACGCCGCCACCGTGGCGGCAATGCTGCTGACAGGCTATTCAGATCGCGTCAATCCGGCCGAGCATCCGGTCTTGGCCAATGCCGGGCTGCTCTTTCCCGTGTTCCTCGCGGCCTGCGCCTGCTTCCTGGTGTTCTTCCTCTTCACCAAGAAGAAATACGCGCTGGTCTCGCTCGCGGGCTTCGTAATCGGCTACCAGCCCATACGCAACTACTGGCCCCTCAACGTAAAGCGCGACGTTCCGCCGGGCGCGCTGAAAGTACTTTCCTACAACGTGCACAACTTCCAGCCCGACAGTCCACCCGAAGACACCCCCAACCCCATTCTGGACTATATCTTAAACAGCGACGCCGACATAGTATGCCTGCAAGAAGCGCGGCTCGACAAGGCCCTGCTCGACAAGGCGAAAGACGTGTACGGATATTGCGACTCAGTCTTCCATCCCGGCCGCGGAGACTGCCTCGTGCTGATGAGCAAGTTCCCCATACTCGCGAAAGACCGCATAGAATACAAGTCGAAAGCCAACCTCAGCGCGGCGTTCAAGGTAAAGATAAACTCAGACACAGTCACCGTGGTGAACAACCACTTCGAGTCCACAGGCCTCTCCCTGGCCGACCGCGCCGGCTTCAGGCAGATGGTGAAAGGCGAAGCCGGCAAAGACACGATGAAGGCGGAGTCGCGCCGGCTCGCACGCAAGCTCGGCGAGTCAGTCAGGATACGGGCGCCACAGGTGGACTCCGTGGCCGCATACGTGGAGAAATGCGCCGGCCCGGTGATACTCTGCGGCGACTTCAACGACAGCCCCATATCCTACGCGCACCGCAAGCTCGCCTCCACGCTCACAGACTGCTACGTGGCGACAGGCAACGGTCTCGGAATATCCTACCACCACAACGCCTTCTTCGTGCGCATAGACAACATCATGTGCTCAAGCCACTGGACACCATACCGGTGCAAAGTAGACAGAAGTGCCGGATATTCAGACCATTACCCCATTTACTGCTGGCTGAAAAAACGCGAATAAGGCTAAAAACAATGGCAAAATGAATAATAAAAGCCTTTAAATTTTTCAAAGTTTGAATTTTTGTATATCTTTGCACGCTATAATGCCAAAGTCGAAAAAACATCAAAACAAATAACAACAAAAATGCAAAACAAAGGAATCGTAATTGTATTATCAGTTCTTCTGACCCTTGCAAGCATTTTTTATCTGTCGTTCTCCGTGGCTACCAGCTATTATGACAGCCAGGCGGCGAAGATAAAAGACCCTGTGGCACAGCAGGATTACAAGGACTCCGTGAAGTACCTGGGCATCTATTCTTACAAAAAATGCCTCGAAACACAGATCGGACTCGGCCTCGACCTCAAGGGCGGAATGAACGTGGTGCTCGAGATTTCCGTGCCCGACGTGGTTGACATGCTTGCCGACCACAAGACCGACGCCGTCTACCGCAAGTCGATGGAACAGGCAAAGAAAGAGGAAGAGACGAGCCAGAGAGACTTCATCTCGCTCTTCATCAAGTATTACAGGCAGAACGCGCCCGGCCACAGGCTCGCCGAAATCTTCGCCACACAGCAGCTGAAAGGCAAAGTAAGCACGCAAAGCACCGACGCGGAGGTGGAGAGGGCACTGCGCGCCGAGGTGCAGACGGCCATCGACAACTCGTTCAACGTGGTGCGCAACCGTATCGACAAGTTCGGCGTCGTGCAGCCAAACATCCAGAAACTCGAAGGACAGGAAGGCCGAATAATGGTCGAAATGCCTGGAATCAAAGAGCCGGAACGCATCCGCAAACTGCTCCAAGGCAGCGCGAACCTCGAGTTCTGGGAGACATATAACAGCGAGGAAATCACTCCTTACCTCGTACAGCTCGACCAAGCCGAGGCCAACATGGGCGAAGAAGCCGACACAACGGCTGTCAAGGATTCAACGGCCACAGCAGGCAACGCAGCCAAAGACTCTGCGGAAAAGCCCAAGTTCCAGCTCAAGAAAGACAACGCAACTGCCGAGGCGGCCTCAACCCAAGCCGACAAACAGGCAGAATTGGCCATGAAGCAGCACCCGTTGCTCTCCCGTTTGCAGACAACAGGCCAGGGAGCCCTCAGCCTTGTAGGCTACGCCCATGTCCGCGACACCGCAGCAATAGACAAGATCATATACTCTGAGGCCGCAAAACGCATACTGCCTTCAGATGTCAAGCTGCTTTGGAGCGCCAAACCCGCCGAAGGCTTGTCGTCAAAGAACGTATTTGAGCTGCACGCCTTAAAGGTAACCCAAAGCAACGGACGCGCTCCGTTGGAAGGAGATGTCATCACGGATGCCCGCGACGACTTCAGCCAGGTTACCGGACGTCCGGTCGTAAGCATGTCTATGAACTCTGACGGCGCACGCCGCTGGGCTTCGCTTACCAAGGCAAACGTGGGCCGTGCGATAGCAATCGTGCTCGACGGCTCGGTCTACAGCGCTCCGCGTGTAAGCAACGAGATCACAGGAGGAAACTCTGAGATAAGCGGAAACTTCACCATCGAGGACACCAAAGACCTTGCCAACACCCTCAAGTCGGGACGTATGCCTGCTCCGGCACGCATTGTTCAGGAGGACGTTGTCGGTCCTACGCTCGGTGCGCAGTCAATCCAGCAGGGCTTGATTTCGTTCATCATCGCCTTCATCATCCTTATGGCGTACATGGTTGTGCTGTACAACTTCATTCCCGGAATGCTGGCAAACATGGCACTTCTGTTCAACTTGTTCTTCACTTTGGGAATAATGAGTTCCTTCCAGACGGCATTGACAATGCCGGGTATTGCCGGTTTGCTGTTGTCACTGGGTATGGCGGTTGATGCGAACGTGCTCATCTACGAGCGCGCCAAGGAGGAACTTGCCAAAGGCCTCAACGTAAAGAAAGCCATTGACGCCGGATATAAAAACGCGTTCTCTGCCATCTTCGACTCGAACTTGACGTCAATCATCACCGGTGTCATCCTTGCCGTGTTCGGCAGCGGCCCCATCCGCGGCTTCGCCATCACGCTCATCATCGGTTTGTGCTGCTCGTTCTTCACCGCAGTCTACATGACACGCCTTATCTATGACCGCCAGATGAAGCGCGACAAGTGGCAGAACCTCACCTTCACGACAGGCTTCTCGCGCAAATTGCCGCAGAACACCAACTTCAACTTCATGGGCAGCTCAAAGCGTTCGCTCACCGTTTGGGGGGTATTGACCGTCGTGTTCATCCTCAGCTTCATGTTCCGCGGCTTCAGCAAGAGCATCGACTTCACCGGCGGCCGCAACTACGTGCTGCAGTTCGAGAAGGCTGTGCAGCCTGAGCAGATGCGCGATGCGCTTGAAGGAGCGTTCGGCGAATCTACGTTCAGCGCCATTTCTCTTGGTGTTGACGGCAGGAACATCCGCGTAACCACCAACTACAAGATAGAGTCAAACGACCAGAACGTTGACGCCGAAGTGGAGAGCATCCTCTTCAACTCGCTGACCAAGGCCGGGCTGATTACCCAGACGGACATCTCGAAGTTCCGCAATCCTGACATACGCGAGGGCGGTTCTATCATCAGCAGCGCCAAGGTAGGCCCGTCGGTTGCAAAGGACATCACACAGGGTGCCGTCATCAGCGTACTCCTGGCTATCGTGGCCATCTTCCTTTACATCCTGTTGCGTTTCCGCAACGTGGCGTTCTCGCTTGGCTCAACGGTCGCGCTGGCGTTCGACACGCTCTTCGTGCTCGGTATGTACTCGCTGCTTTGGGGACTCGTTCCAATGTCGCTCGAGGTTGACCAGACGTTTATCGGAGCCATCCTGACCGTCATCGGTTACTCCATCAACGACAAGGTGGTTGTGTTCGACCGTATCCGTGAGAACATGCACCTGTACGGCAAGCGTGACAGATGGACGTTGTTCAACGACTCTCTCAACCAGACGCTCGCACGTACAATCAACACCGGTACGGCCACATTGCTCGTGCTGATAATCTGCTTCTTCTTCGCAGGCGAAAGCATCCGCAGCTTCTCGTTGACGATGATACTCGGTATCGTCTTTGGTACGTTCTCGTCAATCTTCATCGCCGCGCCTGTGGCCTACCTCACACTTGGCCGCAAGGAAAGGAGCATGGGGCACACCGGAGCGGAGAAGTAACCATTACGCTTAGAGAAACATACTTCTGAATATTAGCAGACACGGGGGAAGGGCTTGCGGCTCTTCCCCTTGTTTTTGGCCGTTTGCCGCCACCGGCAATGGCAACGACCATGGCATACAATGCAAAATGCCGTCTTCCGATTTGCGAAAGACGGCATTTTGCATTGCGTTTAACGGCCAATCAGCGTGCATTTTACGGCCTTTCGCAATGCAAAAGGCCACATATTGCAAAGGCAGGTCGAACACCTTGTCGGCCATGTAGTTGCCGCCGGAGACGTCCTCGCTGTCGGCGTACTTCACCGTCCACGGCTCGCGGCTGAGGCGTTTGCCCCCGGCGTCGAGCACGTAAAGCTCGGCTATGGCGGCCAGCTGCTTGCCATCGTGGGCATTGAGGCCCTCTATGGCCACGTAGCGGCCCTTCTTAGGCGAGGCGAGCTTCACCGTCTGCCAGCCGTTGCCGGGCGCAAACGAGCCTTCGGCGGCCAGCGGCAGCGACTTGGTGTCGAGCGTCTCGCCGGGCTTGCGGTGGGTGGCGGGGCGGGTGACGTTGAGCTTGTTAATCTCCGGCTCGGCCTGGCCGAAGCACACGGGGGTGGCCTTCGGGCCTACGATGTCGAGCACTATCACCTCGTTCTTGCCCTTCTTGAGCCAGCAGCCCGGCACGTAGAGCGTCTGCTGCGGGCCGATGCTCCAGTAGCGGCCTATGGCGTGGCCGTTCACGTAGACCAGCCCCTTGCCGAAAGCCTCCATGTTAAGGAACGTGTCGCCGGTCTTCTTGAGCGTGAACCAGCCGCGGTAGTAGCCCCGGCGGCCTTCGGGATGGGCCATCACCTCCACGTCCTTGGCGATGAAGTTGTCAACGGCGGCGCGAGCGGCGGCGTAAGTGTCGGGTATGCGCTCACAGGCCCAGTCCTTCAGGTTCCACGTAACCTCGTCGCCGTCAATCTCGGCCTTCAGCGTCACGGGGCCGGTGATGCCCTTCGGGTCGTTGATGGCGCGGCCGAAGTTGATGCGCCCCATGCCCTCCACGAGCACCGCGAGCGTCTGCCCACGCTTCACAGGCGGCAGGGTGAGCGAACGTTGGCGCTGCACGCGGTCTATCGTCCCGACGTACTTACGGTCGATGAACACCTGGGCGTAGTCGTGCGCCTCGTCGATGGTGAGCACGCTCTTGGTCGTTATCTCGGGCAGGATGGTGCTGTAGTTCACCACGCCCCACCCCATGTCCATCTGCTCGAAGGTGAGCGGCTCGCGGCTCGCGATGGTGGTGTCGGCGGCGGTCATGAGCGGCTCGAAGTCGGCCAGCTCAAACTGCGGCACCGTGATTATGCCGGTGGCGGGCTTCGGCACGGCGGGCAGCTTCTTGCCGCTGTACTTCTGCAACACCTCGCGCAGCTTGTAGTATTTCTCCGTTGCCAGGCCATACTCGTTTATCGGCGCGTCGTAGTCGTAGGACGTAACGTCGGGCTGGAAGCCGGGCGAGTTTGCGCCGGCCCAGTGGCCGAACGACGTTCCGCCGTGGGTCATGTAGAGCGAGAAGGAGATTCCCTTCGAGAGCATCTCGTCGATGCCCCTCACCATGCGCTCCGCCGGGCGGGTCTCGTGGCGCGCCCCCCACTTGTCAAACCACCCGCTCCAATACTCGGAGCACATGAGCGGCGACTCGGGGCGAAGCTCGCGGAGCTTCTTGAACTGGTCGTCGATGTTGGCGCCGGTGCCGAAGTTCATCGTCCACACAAGGTCGTCAAGACCGTTCTTGGTGAAGTTGCTGGCCCAGTCGCACTGAAACAGGGCCACGTCGCCGAAGCCAGCGGCACGCACGGAGTCGCGGATGGCCGACACGTAAGCCTTGTCCTGGCCGTAAGAACCGTACTCGTTCTCCACCTGCACCATTATTATTGGGCCCCCGTTCTGTATCGTCAGCGGCGCGAGCTGCTCGCCAACCTTGTGCATGAAGCGGCCCACGCACTCCATGAAGTATGGGTCTTGCTCGCGCAGGCGTATGTCTTTCTTCTTCAGCAGCCACCACGGCAGGCCGCCCATCTCCCACTCTGCGCACACGTACGGGCCGGGGCGCACTATGACGTACATCCCGTTCTTCTGCGCCAGGCGGCAGAACTCGGCGATGTCGTTCTGCCCGGTGAAGTCGAACTCGCCCTCGCGCTGCTCGTGGATGTTCCAGAACACGTACATGCAGATGGTGTTCATGCCCAGCGCACGGCACATCTTGATGCGGTGCTCCCAGTATGGGCGGGGTATGCGCGGGTAATGCAGCTCGGCTGCCTTCACCACGAAAGGCTCTCCGTTGAGCAGGAATGTCTTGTCGCCGGCAGCGAACGTGCCGCCCTTGGCCGCGCCGGCAACGGCCGGCACAACCGACAGCAGCGCGGCCAGGGCCATCGCTGCAAGTTCTCTTTGTAGTTTCATTATGATTTTGTTTATAGGTTCGTCGTCACGAAAGGCAGCACCGGCAGGCGCAATCAATGGGGAATGGACTGCCGGGCGCAGCTTATCTGTCTGCAAAGATACCGCAAACGAGAGGAAAGAGAACTTGTTCTCAATTTCCCGAGTGCAGCTTATCTTATGCAAAGATAAGAATATTATTCGGTTACAGGAAGGAAAAGGCCCGCGAAAATGGGCAAAGGCATAACGGCAACTGCACAAAAAAAGCGGAAGGTCTCGCCTGCTCACGCAGGCCACCCTCCGCAAAACCTGGTTTGAAATTGAGAAAATGACGTGTATAACAAAGCCACGCCAGTAAAAAATCACCAGAGCATGGGCCGACGCACGGCCCGAACATTACTCGCCGGCAACGTCGCCCTCGCCGTCAGACGGCACATCGGCTTCACCGTCACCGCCTGCCACGCCTTTCTTTGCGGGCGACAATACGTACTCTATGGGCGAGAATGTCTTGACTGTATCGCCGTCAAAGATTACGGTCTCGGCACTTGCCGTGAAAGTGAAAGTGCTGTCAGAACCTGAATACAAACCGGAAGCGTCGGCAGCGAAGCCTACCTTGACGCTATGCTCCTGCCCGGCGGCAGTGACAGTGAACTGCAACGAGTCGGCAACCATGGGCATTACAATGTTGGTGCCTATGACACTGCCATCATATCCGGCAGCGAACGGAACACTGCCAACGGAAGACAACGCCTCGGAAAGGTCGGCCGAAGGCACAACCGCAGCCACTATGCCGTCAACGGGGAAGTCGGCTATCTTGACTGAGTCGGCATTGACGCTAACCGTCACCGTAGTGTCAGCGTCGCCGGCCTTGATGGTGGCATCGGCATACTCACCCCTTACGGCTGTCACTGAGAGAGGATTGCCATTGTATCCGTTATTATCATCGTCATCACAGGCAACAAACGCAAAGCTGAACAGGCAGCACGCCATTGCGATAAACACACCAGAAACTTTCTTTTCGTACATTTTCATACTTCTTTTTAATCAGTTTGTTTGTTAATTCTGTTTGTGAGTACTCAACCATAACAACCGGGAAATGGGAAATACTTGCGCAGGCGACGTTGTATTTAACATTGTTTTGCCTTTGCGAATACCCAGGCAAACCGCAGGGAAATTAACATCGAATGAGAAAAACAGGGATGGACAGCGCGCAAAAGGCTGCCACCAGGGACTCAAGACAAAAAGTCAGCGGCCCGTCCAAGCCGCTGACTTTTTGCAATCTGGATGCAATTATCTTTTGCCGGTCCTGCATATATCATGCTTTCCGCGAGGTATACGACTCCGCGCAAGCAAGCTCGCAGCTGCCTTGGGTGCAACGCCCCGGCCTGCGCGTGTTCGTGGACGGCAGGGAGGCCAAAGACCTCGCCCCCTGCTGGCCGGAGTGATGAGGAACCAAGAATCAAGAGCTCAAGAACAAAGGAAGCATGCAGCCGTGGCTGAACCTGCCACGGCTGCGTGCTTCCTTGTTTTGCTCCATGCCACGTGAAGCCCGTTGCTTCGAGGCCCGCTCACCACTTGCCGTCGGCCAGTCCGTTGATGTATTTCTCTATGTTGGTGTAGCCGTCGCCGGTGCCGTCGAGCGCATTGTCGGCAGGGTCGTCTGGGTCCAGGCCGTGGGCGCGCTCCCAGTCGTCGGGCATCCCGTCGCCGTCGGTGTCGGTGCGCGGCTGCCCTTGGTAGCTCGGCAGGCCGCCCATCTGCGCTGGGTCGGTGATGATGCCCTGGCGGTAAGAGTCGGCCTTGAGCCGGCGGTGGCGGAAGTGGCCCGTGCTGTCCTGCGACTCGGGTGCCAGCCCCCACATGTCGCCCTGCGCCCCTGCTGGGATGCCGTCGGGAACGTATGCCACGCCCGTGCGCACCTCCTCGACTACGATGCTGTCTATGCGGTCGCGCCGCGGGCGCGTGGCGCCGGCGTTGGCCAGCACATACGCATACGCTTCAGTGGCCTCCATCACCCTGACCTCAGGCATGGGGAAAGGCTCGCGGGCGCGCACCAGGGCCATGAGCGAGTCGGCTGCGCCGCCTTCCACCTGCACCCCTCCGTCCCAGTTGTCGGCCGTTACGCGGCTGTTGCCCTCAACCACGTTGCCAGCGGCGTACACCCGCCCGTGGCACGCCTGCCCTCCGGGCAGCGCAGAGGCGTCGGCCTTGATGTATGCGGTAGGCCACCGGGCGCGCTTTCGGTGGCCGGCCCGGGCTTGTAGTAGTTGTTCACCATGTTGTACATGGCCCGGTAGTCGCCGCCGTCGGCAGTGCGGTGGCGCCAGTTGTACATTACGTTGTTCACGAAGTTGAACACTCCGTTCCATCCTATGCTCGGGTTGCGCCCCGTGTTGCTGGCCCAGAGGTTGCGCACGAAGGTGGTGTTCTCGCCTCCGAGGGTGCTGCCGAAGGCGTGGTTCCACGTGTCGAGGGCCTTGGCCGATATGCAGTCCTGCACGGTTACGTTGACCGTGGGCAGCTTCTCGCGCTTCTCTCCCCTGAGCGGCCACGTGTGGCGGTAGATGGAGAGGTTCTCGTCGAGCCCCCACTGGCACGAGCAGTGGTCAATCATGATGTTGCCCACGGGGTTCGCCGCTGACGTTGAACACCACTATGCGTGCGCCGCCCTGTTCGCAGGCCCATCGCAGCGAGCCGGGGCCGCTGTCGGCCAGGGTCGTGACGGTGAGCACGCGGCCTCCGCGCCCGCCGGGGGTGTACATTCCGCCGCCCTCCGCCCCGGGGAAGGCCGGTATGCGGGCCTGCGGCAGGTCGTATGGGCGCGAGGCCCAAGGCACGTAGGGGCGGCCCTGCCTCGCCTCGGCCATCACCGTGGGCAGGGCCACGCGCCATGCCGAGTCGGAGCGTGCCTGCCAGGCCGCCTCCAGCGAGTCGGCCTTGAGCTGCGCCTCGGGCGTGAGCTGCGGGTATTGCGCGCACAATGGAGTCGCGGCGAGGGCCAAGGCCGCCACCGCAAGCATCTTTTCCAAGTTGTGTTTCATTTCAGCATTGTTTTTAGTTAGTATCGTTTTTTATGCTTTTGCGAGCCTTCGCCAAGGCTGTTTTTCCGTGTTCTTAATCCATTGGCAGCCAGGCAGTTGGCAATATGGGCCGTTTTGCGTTCCCAAACGGGCCGTTACGGCGTGCCGGACGGCCTGTTCCGCAGCGCAGAACGATGCCTCCTGCCCTGCCGGGGGCGCGGCTGCATACAGCCATTGCCTCCATGCGGCTGCTCACTGCCCGGCTTCGGCGAGCAGCAAACCTATCTCGCGGCTGGTTATCGACTCGCGTTCTCCCTTGTCGTAGATGGTGAGCAGGGTGACCGTGCCGCTCGCCTCGTCCACCTCCACAGTGTAGGTTATCACGCGCGCGCCGCCGCTCCTGCCCTTGCCTTTGTCGCTTATGGCCATGCGCACCTTGCGGACGCCGCCCCCGAGGTCGGCACCCGTATATGGGTTTTCACTGAGCTGGGCCGCAAGGGCATCGACATCACTTTCAAGCGAACGGTATTTCTTGCTGAGCTTCTTATACGCTTTCTTGAAGCTCGTGGTGAGTTTAACGATGTAGCTCATGCTTGAAATCCTCCCATGTGCTTAGTTCCAGCTTGCCCTCCTTTACCAACTTCAACTCCCTGAACGCCTCCCTGAGGTCGTCCATAACCTCTTTCTTCTCGGCTGGGGTCAGTTCCTGGCTCTCGGCCTTGCCCGTGCGCTTCACCTTCCTTACGAAGGTGAGCACCTTGCGCAGCGCGTCCTCGTTGTCGAAGAGCGACGCCACTTCCTTTATGACGCTCTGTTGCAGACTGATTGTGCTCATGATTCTTCTTCCTTTCTATATTGTTTCTCCCGGTTGCAAAGATAGGCATTAATTTCCATACGGACAAGAAACGGCGGCCTTTTCAGCCTGCCAGGAACAGTGCCGGCGGCAAAAGGCAGCGGCGTATCGGGTTAAACTGCGTTAAAGCCATTGCAACAAGGCATTTTATCATTACCTTTACACCACGCAAAGCAGCTGCTGCGCCAACGCGGCAGCCACAGACCTAAAACTTCAGCACCATGGCAACAAGACTTGCCTACACCCTGCTCGCGCTGATGGCCTGCTGCCACTGCGCTGCCCAACTGACCATCGAGGAGTGTTACGCCAAGGCGCGCGACAACTACCCGGCGGTGAAACAATACGGGCTCATAGCCAAGGCAGAGGCATACAACATCAGCAACGCGGCCAAGGGCTACCTGCCGCAGCTTGCACTGTCGGCCCAGGCCACCTACCAGAGCGACGTCACCAAGCTGCCATTCGACGAGGGCCTGCTCGCCCCGCTGGGCATCGACATCCCCACGCTGGGCAAAGACCAGTACAAAGTGACGCTCGACATGAGCCAGGCCATCTGGGACGGGGGCGGCATCAAGGCCAGGAAGAAAGCCATACGCGCCGGGGCCGAGGCCGAGCGGCGCCAGGCCGACGTGAGCCTCTACGCGCTACGCGCCCGCGTCAACCAGCTCTTCTTCGGCATACTGCTCATAGAGGCGCAGATAGAGCAAAGCCAACTGCTGCAGGGCGAACTGCAACGCAACTGCAACCGCGTAAAGGCTTACATCGACGGAGGCGTGGCCAACGCCGCAGACCTCGACGCACTAAGCGTGGAACTGCTGCGGGCGCGGCAGGACGAGGCGCAGCTCATCCACTCGCGGCGAGCCTACGCCGCCATGCTCAGCCAGCTCACAGGCATCACCCTGGCCGACAGCACGCGCCTGGAGCGCCCCGAAGCCACGCCGACAGAGGCCACGGCGGCCATCAACCGCCCCGAACTGGCACTCTACGACGCGCAGCTGGGCAGCCTGAAAGCCGAGGACGCAGGCATCACGGCCACCATCATGCCGCGCCTGAGCCTCTTCGCCACGGGCGGATACGGCAGGCCAGGGCTCGACATGCTGGAGGACAAGGCGCGCCTTTTCGGCATCGCAGGGCTGCGGCTGCAGTGGAACATAGGCAGCCTCTACACACGGCGCGACAGCCGCAGGCGCGTGGAGGCCGACATGGAGCGGGTGGAGAACAGCCGCAACACGTTCATCTTCAACACACAGATGGAGGCCACCGGGCAGCGCGAGGCCATAAGCCGCCTCGAAAGCCAGCTTGAGTACGACGACGAAATAATCCGCCTCAGGCGCAACGTGCGCCTGGCCTCTGAAGCGAAAATGGCCGGGGGGACCATCAGCGGCACCGACCTGGCGCGCGACATCGACGCCGAGCAGCAGGCCATCAAGGACAAGCTGCTGCACGAGACCGAACTGCTCAAAGCCATCTACGACCTGAAATACGTCACCAACAACTAACCATCAAGCCACATGAAACCATCAACCATACTTACACTCTGCCTCGCCGCCGTGGCCACGGCCTGCGGAGGGGGCGACGGCGGCCACGACGCCTCGGGGGTGTTCGAGGCGACCGAGGTCACCGTGTCGGCCCGGGGCGCGGGCGAGATAGTGCGCCTCGACGCCGAGGAAGGCACCACCGTGAAGGCCGGGCAGGCCATAGGCCAGATAGACACCGTGCAGCTGAGCCTCAAGAAAGCCGAGCTGCTGGCCACGCTCCGGGCCACGGGGAGCCGCCGCTACGACGTTGCGAGGCAGGTGGCAGCCCTGCGGCAGCAGATAGCCACGCAGAGGCGCGAACGCCGACGCTACGAGAAACTCGTGGAAAGCAACGCGGCCAACCGCAAGCAGCTCGACGACATAGACGCCGCCATAGCCACGCTCAACAGGCAGCTCGACGCGCAGCAGGAGACGCTGACCAAGGGAAACCTGGGCGTAAGCGCACAGGTGGAGGCGCTTGAGGCGCAGCTCGCACAGGTGGAAGACCGCATCGGCAAGTGCGCCATAGTCAGCCCCGTGGGCGGAACGGTGCTGGCCAAGTACGCCGAGCGGGGCGAGCTGGCCACCGAGGGGCGCAGCCTGCTGCTCGTGGGCGACCTGCAGAGGATGCACCTCAGGGCTTACGTGGACGCCCCCACGCTCACCCGGCTCAAGATAGGGCAGCGGGTGGAGGTCTACGCCGACGACGGCGAGGACGGCAGGCGGCAGTACCGGGGAACCGTGGAGTGGATTTCGGACAAGGCGGAGTTCACCCCCAAGACCATACAGACGCGCGACGAGCGGGCCAACCTAGTCTACGCAGTGAAAGTGGCCGTGCAGAACGACGGCTTCATCAAGCGCGGCATGTACGGCGAAATGAAAATGACAGCGAACTGAAACGGGCCGGAAGGCCGGTAACGGAAGACGCAGCATGGACAGCAACGCAGCAGTTTCAGCCGAGGCCCTGGCCAAGAGCTACGGCAAGGTGGAGGCCCTCAGGGGCGTGAGCCTGGCCGTGGAGCGGGGCGAGCTGTACGGCATAATAGGCCCCGACGGCGCGGGCAAGACCACGCTGCTGCGCATACTGGCCACACTCCTGCTGCCCGACGGGGGGCGGGCAAGCCTATGCGGGCGCGACGTGATGGCCGGGTACCGCGACATACGCCGCCTGATAGGCTATATGCCCGGCCGCTTCTCGCTCTACCAAGACCTCACCGTGGAGGAGAACCTGGAGTTCTTCGCCACCGTGTTCGGCACGACCATCGGCGAGAACCGCCACCTCGTGGACGACATTTACCGCCAGATAGAGCCGTTCCGCAGCCGACCGGCGGGCAAGCTCTCGGGCGGCATGAAGCAGAAGCTGGCCCTGTGCTGCGCGCTGATACACAAGCCCGAGGTGCTGCTGCTCGACGAGCCGACCACCGGCGTGGACCCCGTGTCGCGCAAGGAGTTCTGGGCCATGCTGCTGAAACTGCGCCGCGAGGGCATCACCGTACTCGTGTCGACACCCTACATGGACGAGGCCACGCTCTGCGACCGCATAGCGCTCATGCAGCAGGGCCGCTTCCTCGGCGTGGACACGCCACGGGGCATCACTGACCGCTACCCCACCGCCCTCTACGCCGTGCGCTCCGGCAGCATGCACCGCCTGCGCCACGACCTCGGCCGCTGCCCCGCCGTGGCCTCGGCCTTCTCGTTCGGCGAGGCATACCACGTCACCCTGCACCCCGGAGCCGACCCCGGCGAGCTGCCGGGCCAACTCTCCCGCCTGGGCCACGGCGGCGTGAGCGTAAGCAGGATTGAGCCTTCCGTGGAGGACTACTTCATGCTGCTGGCCGGAGAAAACAACCATGCCACATGACAGAGACAGTAATACAGGCTGACCGACTGACCAAGCGCTTCGGCACGTTCACCGCCGTCGACCACATAACGTTCGACGTAGGGCGGGGCGAGATATTCGGCTTCCTCGGCGCAAACGGCGCGGGCAAGACCACGGCCATGCGCATGCTGTGCGGCCTGAGCCGCCCCACGGAGGGCCGGGCCAGCGTGGCGGGCTTCGACGTGGCGGCGCAGCCGGAGCAGGTGAAGCGGCACATAGGCTACATGAGCCAGCGGTTCTCGCTCTACGACGACCTGAAAGTGTGGGAGAACCTGCGCCTCTTCGGAGGCATATACGGCTTGCACGGCGGCGAGCTCAAGCGCAAGGCCGACGAGATGCTGGCGCGCCTGGGCTTCGCCTCCGAGCGGGGCAGCTACGTAAGGTCGCTGCCGCTGGGGTGGAAACAGAAGCTGGCCTTCTCCGTGGCCGTGCTCCACGAGCCTGGCGTGGTGTTCCTCGACGAGCCTACCGGAGGCGTGGACCCGGCCACACGCCGGCGCTTCTGGGAGCTGATATACGACGCAGCCGACCGAGGCATAACCGTGTTCGTCACCACGCACTACATGGACGAGGCCGAATACTGCGACCGCGTGAGCATCATGGTCGACGGGCGCATAGAGGCGCTCGGCTCGCCCACCGAGCTGAAAGCGCGCTACGGGGCCGGCACGATGGACGGAGTGTTCCAGCAACTGGCCCGCCGGGCCACGCGCAACGACGGCTGACGGCAAGCCCAAGCCAAAGGCCCGCGCGCGAGACAGGCCGTCCGGGGCAGCGAAACAGGCCGTCCGGGGCGACGAAACAGGCCGTCCGGCAGGCCAAAACGGCCCACTTCCGCAAACAGCTGGCCGCCAGGCAGTTACACGACAGGCAAGGAACAGGCGGCAACAACGACAAAACAGTCACTGGGATGAAACAATTCCGTTCGTTCGTAAGGAAGGAATTCCTGCAGATTTTCCGCGACAGGCGCACGCTGCTCATACTGCTCGTGATGCCGCTCATGCTGGTGCTGATGCTCGGCTACGCCATAAAGACCGAGCTGAACAACGCCCGCATGGCCGTGCTCGACCCCTCGAAGGACGCCGCGACCACGGGCATAAAGGAGCGGTTCCGCGCCAGCCGCTACTTCACCGTGGTGGAGGAGACCGAGAGCCGCGCGCGCATCGACGAGCTGTTCCGCCGGGGCGACATCAGCCTCGCGCTCGTCTTCGCCCCCCACTTTGCCGAAAGCCTGCGGCAGCCGGGGCGCGAGGCCGCCGTGCAGCTCATAGCCGACGGCACCGACCCCAACCAGGCCGCACTGCTGACGGGCTACGCCCAGGGCGTGATGGCGGCCGGGGGCGAGGCTGCCGCGGCCATGCCCGTGGAGACGCGGATGCTCTACAACCCGCAGCAGCAAAGCTCGTACAACTTCGTGCCGGGAGTGATGGGCATCGTGCTGATGCTCATCTGCGCCATGATGACCTCGGTGGCCATCGTGCGCGAGAAGGAAACCGGCACCATGGAGGTGCTGCTGGCCTCGCCGCTCAGGCCCATGCAGATCATAATATCGAAGATAGCGCCCTACTTCACGCTCTCGGTGGTCAACATAGCCACGGTGCTGCTGCTGGCCACGCAGGTGATGGGCGTGCCGCTGAGGGGCAGCATCTGGTGGCTGGCAGCCGCCTCGGTGCTGTTCATCGTGGTGGCCCTGGCCCTGGGCCTGCTCATATCCACGCTCGTAAACAGGCAGATGGAGGCCCTGCTCGCCTCGGGCATAGGGCTGATGATGCCCACGCTGGTGTTCTCGGGGCTGATATTCCCCCTCGAAAGCATGCCTGCCGCCCTCAGGTGGATATCAGAGCTCATACCCGCACGGTGGTACATATCGGCCGTGCGCAAGATAATGATAGAGGGCGCAGGCCCGGAGTGCTTCGCAAAGGAGCTGGCCGTCATAGCCCTGATGGCAGCGGTGCTCATGGCCGCCGCACTGAAAAAATTCAAGGTGAGGCTCTGACGGCACGCCCACGAGGCGGCAGCCGCAGGGCCTGCGAGGAAGTAACGACCACACAAACAGCAAGCAATGCTTAGATACCTGCTCGAAAAGGAGTTCAAACTGATACTGCGCAACAAGTTCCTGTCGAAGTTGCTGGTAGCCTTCCCGCTCATGATGATAGTGGTGTTCCCCTACGTCACGAGCCAGGAAGTGACCGGCGTGAAAGTCTGCATAGTAGACCACGACCGCTCGCAGGCATCGGCGCGCCTTGCAGGCAAGGTGGCTGCGTCGCGCTGCTTCGCCCACGCCGCCGCCAAGCCCACATACAGGCAGGCCCTGCAGAGCGTGGAACGGGGCGACGCCGACATAGTGATGGAAATACCGCATGGCTTCGCCCGCGACGCCGACAAGGGCCTGCAGCCGCGCGTGATGGTGGGCGCCAACACTGTAAACGGCGTGCGCGGCGCGCTCGGGGCGCAGTACCTGGGCAGCATAGTGGGCGCGCTCGCCGCCGAGGCGCGCGCCGAGGCAGGCCTGCCGCCGCCCGCCGGAGCACAGGCGGGGGCAAGCCTGCTCTACCGCTACAACCCCGCGCTCGAGTACAAGGTGTTCATGGTGCCTGGACTGATAGCCGTCCTCATCACGCTGCTGTGCTGCGCGCTCACCGCCCTCAACATAGTCGGCGAGAAAGAAGCCGGCACCATTGAGCAGATAAACGTCTCGCCGGTGCCCCGCAGGCTCTTCATACTGGCCAAGCTCATGCCCAACTGGGCCATAGGGCTGGTGGCCCTGGCCTTCGGCATGACCTTCGCCTGGGCCGTGCACGGCATAACGCCCGCCGCCGGGGTGGCCACGGTGCTGCTCCCCTCGGCCATCTTCATACTCGCGGCATCGGCCATGGGCATGGTGATATCAAACTATTCGGAGACCATGCAGCAGGCAATGTTCGTCATGTTCTTCTTCATCATCATCATGATGCTGACCTGCGGGCTGTTCACCCCGGTGGAGAGCATGCCCCGGTGGGCACAGGCCGTCACGGCCGCAAACCCCATGACATACTTCACGAAGGCCATGCGCATGGCCTACCTCAAGGGCAGCTCGCCCGCCGACATGGCCCCGTGCCTGGCCGCGCTGGCCGCCTTCGCCGCCGCGCTGAACGCCTGGGCCGTGGCCAGCTACAGGAAAAGCTGCTGAAAACGGGCCATGCGCCATGCCGGGAGGGAAGAAATGCGCCCGCCGCCCTTTGCCGTTAGCCGGAAAATGGTTACTTTTGCGGCGGCAAAGACAAACAGAACGGACCATGAACGTAAAGATAGAGGAATCCTGGCGCAGGCACATAGGCGCCGAGTTCGACAAGCAGTACTTCGCCGACCTGGCCGAGTTCGTGCGCAGCGAGTACACCCACAGCACGTGCTACCCGCCGGCACGGCTCATATTCAACGCCTTCAACCTGTGCCCTTTCGACCGCGTGAAGGTGGTGATAATAGGCCAGGACCCATACCACGAGCCTGGCCAGGCCCACGGGCTGAGCTTCTCGGTGGGCCCGGGAGTGGCGCTGCCGCCCTCGCTCGTGAACATATTCAAGGAGATAGAGCTTGACCTAGGCACGCCGATGCCGCCGAACGGCGACCTCACACGGTGGGCCGAGCAGGGCGTGCTGCTGCTCAACGCCACGCTGACCGTGCGCGCCCACCAGGCCGCAAGCCACCAAAGGCGGGGCTGGGAAGAATTCACCGACGCGGCCATACGAGCCCTCAACGCCGACCGCGAGCACCTCGTGTTCATACTGTGGGGCGGCTACGCCCGCTCAAAGGCGGCGCTCATAGACCCCTCACGCCACCTCATACTGCAGTCAGTCCACCCGTCGCCACTTTCGGCCAACCGCGGCGGATGGTTCGGGAACCACCATTTCTCGCGTGCCAACGCCTACCTCGCCGAGCACGGTGAGCAACCTATAAGGTGGTAAGGAGGCTACGCCGTTCGCCGCAACCAGCAAATCACCTTGCAACAGTTTTGCCATACGGCCAAAAAACCGTAACTTTGCCGACCGTAACAACAATGACCATGATGACGGAAATGCCACCCATAATACAAGTGGGCGACGTGCTGATGTCGCCCGACATATTCACGGAGTGCTTCTGCTGCGACCTCGACGCCTGCCACGGGGCGTGCTGCGTGGAGGGCGACGCGGGAGCGCCGGTGACTACCGGCGAGATTGCGGCCATCGAGGATTCGCTCGACACCGTGTGGGGCAGCCTGGCGGCCGGGGCGCAGGCCGTGATAGACCGCCAGGGCGTGGCCACCACCGACCCTGAGGGGGAACTGGTGACGAGCATCGTGGGCGGGCGCGACTGCGTGTTCACGCTCCACGAGGACGGCTGCTGCCTCTGCGCGCTTGAGCGGGCCTGCCGCGAGGGGCGCACGCGGTTCATGAAACCCATGAGCTGCGCGCTCTACCCGCTGCGCGAGAAGGCTTTCGCCGGGGGGCTGACGGGGCTGAACTACAACCGGTGGGACATCTGCCGATCGGCCGTGGAGAAGGGGCGGCGGCTCGGCCTGCCGCTCTACAGGTTCCTGGAAGGGCCGCTGACGCGGCGCTTCGGCACACGCTGGTATGCCGAACTGCTCACTGTGGCCGGCGAGCTGCGCCGCCAAGGCTTGCTGCCCGCGACGCAAGACGGCGGCACGGCTGACGGGGCAGGGCCGCAGGCACACTGACAAACAACTTTACAAAGCGGCGCAGGCTAAGCGTCAAGGCGCGCCAAGGCTTGCAAAACGGCCTGAACGGCACGCCAGAACAGGCCGCACGGCAACGCAAGAAGCCCCGTTTCGCCAAGCGAAACGGGGCTTCTTGCAACTTGCTGCTAACCAAGGCTTTGCGCGGAACGATGCGCTTCTTGAAATATTCTTACACAAAAACCTCCGACGAATCATTGCTGCCTGAATGCAGCAGCCGCCAAGCAGGCCGTCACAATGCCAGCAGATGGCCTCGGGCGGGCGTTTTCACGGCAAAAAACGCGATTTTGGCCGATTCCAACGGGAAAACGGCTGCAAAGCCGCGGCGCACAGACAAGACGCTTCCGTGACATGACGAAGTTACAAAAAGTTCGCAAACGCGTTGCAGCAAAGCCCGGCGGAACGGGCGATTTTCACCAATCATCACCGAATAAAGGCGATTTCATCGGCAACAGGCGCACTGTGACAAACCGGCGGGGCCACGCCAGCCCGAGCAAGGCCGCGGCTGCCACGCCAAGCCGGCACACAGGCTTACCTCACACGCGCGGCACTACACCCCCAGGCGGGCAAGCACCTTGCGCTCAGCAGCGTATGTGAAGCGGCTCAAAACCGTATTGAACACGAACGTGAGCAAGAAATACACCGCAAACCTGGCCGCAGCTGAACTTACGCTGCCTATCCACAAGTGCGTGATGCGGAAAACGGCGTAAGCGCTGAATATCTGCCATAGGTAGATGTTGTAGCCGCGCTCGTTCCATGCACGGAGCAGCGGCGGGTAAGGCAGGCTTACGCGGGAGAATACCAGCGCAAGCACGCAAACCCAGGCCGTGCCGAATACCAGGAAATATATGTCGGCCGGGAACTTATGGCCCTGCATCGGCATGGCCACGCCATCTACGAACCACCACACGGTAAGCGCTGTGCAGACGGCCCCGACGGCCAAGAGGGCTTCCTTCTTGATGTTGCGGTAATACAAGTAGCCCGCAATGAAGAAGAAATTATATACGGGAAGGTTCTTAATCTCGTTCTCAAGGAACGGCAGCCTGACCGGCGTGAGCAAGCCCACGACGGCGGCATTGGCTGCCAGCCAGGCCCATCCGGGCACACGCCGCAGCAGCCTCGCCTGGAGGGGGAACGAGCACGTGACCGCAAGGTAGCAGGAGATGAACCACGGGTAACCGTAATTCGGTATCTTGTCGCAACAGCAGGTGAGGGCGGTGCGCACCACGTCGGCCAGGCCGAACTGGCGGATGTCGATGTGGTGCTCCACCGTGGGAGGCACGAAGAAAGTCATGAAGGCCAGCCACAGATACAGCGCCGGCAGGAATACATAGAACGGCAGCAGCACGCGGCGCACCCTTGAGGCCACAAGGCGCTTCAGCCGCGGGACGCCACGGCCCAGCGACTGCGCCGCCCCGGCTATGACGAAGATGCACGGCATCTCGAAGAGCAGGGCCGAACGCGCCAGCTCGCCGCCGGCATCATACCAATAGAGCACGTGGACCACACACACGATGTGAATCATGGCCAGGGCGCGGAGTGCGTCGAGCTGCCGGTCGCGCTGCGGGGGGAGTTGCGCCGTGGGCTCCATGGCTCAGCGTATTACGTCGACAGTGTCGCCATGCACGAACCACACCCTCTCGTAGCCAAGCCTCACGGCGCGGTCGGCAAGGCTGTCAACCATCCAGCGGTCTTCAACGACGATGCCCGTGTCCAGGCATTCCTCAGGCCACTTGTAGCCGGTGGCGGCAAAGGCGGCGTTGCCCCAGGCGTAGGCATCGGCCGGGATGACGCAGAACGACGAGTAACGGCGCACGTGGTCGCGCATGGATATGCTGTAAACGCGCTTCACGGGCTTGCCCGTCTTCTCTATAGCCTGGCGGCCCATGCGCTGCCCCATGAGGCCCGACTCGTAGGACTTTTGCCAATGGTGCCAGTCAACAAACGCGCATGAAGCCACAAACAAGGCGAAAAGCACGCCGAGGCGGCGGTAGTCACCGTACTTGTCGGTGAGGTGTGCCACGATGAGGGCCGACATGGCAAGGCCCGAATATGCGTGCATGGTCGTGAAGAGCGTGAGCAGGTGGGGCAACGCAGCAAGGCACATGCAGCACGCAAGGGCAAGGAACGGCCGCCCGAGCAGCAGCCTGCGCCCCCGTATGAACAATGTGAGTATGAAAGGCATGGGCAGGGCCAGCGTGAGGGCCAGCACCCACAGGTTGCGGCTGGGCGGATGGACAAGGCAGACGTAGTCGAGCGGAATCCATGTCATCCCGATGAACGTGCCGATATCCGACAGCTTGCTGGACAAGGTGCTCTCAAAGTAGTCGTCGAGCACGTCGACATGGCTGTTGGTAAGGGCCAGCCTTACACAGAAATAGGCAGCCGAGGCGGCCAGGCCGTACAGGAGGTCGCGGCGCAGGCGGCCGGAGCCGGCCCTGCCAAAGCCGTAAGCAAGCAGCGGGGGGATGAAGAAGAACATGATACCGTTCTCCTTCGACAAGGTGGCCACGCAGACGCAGGCCAACCACGCTGCCCGGTTGCGGCGTCCGCAACCGCCAAGGTAAGCCTTGAGGCCGAGCAAGCCCCAGAACTGCGAGTATGCCTGGTTCAGCGCGTCGATGCCAAGCACCGTGCCAAGGGCGGCCGGGGAGATGAAGAAAAACACCGTCGCGACGTTGCGCGCAGTGGCGTTGAAGCCAAGCATCGAGGCCAGCCTGTACACGAGCACGGTGCTGCCCAGGTGGGCCGCGTACACGAACACATGGTTGAGGGCGGGGAAAAGCCTGTAGTCAAGGCCGAGTAGCGAGCCGAAGAGAGCGTCGAACGGGCGCCAGTAGCTTGCGTTGGGCAGCAGGCGGTACGTGAACAGCTCGCCGAAATAAGGCACAGTGTAATACGTCCAATCGTCAAACGTAGGCAGGAGCAGCGAGATTGCATACAGCAGGAAGGGGGAAAGGAGCGATATGGGCACCAGGGGGTTGATGCGCTCCATCCAGCTGCGGTCGTCGTGGCGTTTCATATCAGCGGTCAGCGTTTCAGTTAACTATTGCCAACTTGCACACGGTTCCCTTGCTCCCGTCGCTCTTGGCGGTGACAATGTTGTACACGCCCGAGGCGACGCGCTTGCCCTGGCGGTCGCGCCCGTCCCATGTGAAGGTGCCTCCGCTGCTCCTCCCCTCGGCCACGAGGTAGCCTGTAGCCGTGGTCACTTTCACGTCGGCGTCGAAAGTAAGGCCCACCACGGTTATCAGCCCTGTATAGCCAGGCTCCACGGGGTTGGGGTAAGCGTACACATTGCCCTTTTCCATCTCCGTGGCTGGCTCGGTCGCGTCACTCATATAGGAGCAGAGGCCATTGTCAGTGCCAAAGAACACCTCGCCGGTAGTGCCGTCTATGGCGATGTCCATGACGTTGTCGGACAGCAAAGGGCTGTTCTCTGCGGTGAAATGGCATACCTGCTCGGTGTTGTCCGCGCTTATCAGGTACACGCCGTTTCCCGCTGTGCCGAACCATTTCCGGTTGGCCCCGTCAACCGCCACAGCCGTAATCCCAATGCCGCTCAGCAGGTAGTCGGCCAGGTTGGAGCCGTCGTTGCGCGGCACCTTAAACTGGTTGAACACGGCGCCAGGCGCCCCCTGGGCCGCATCACTGGCAGAAATGTAGAACGGGCCTATGTTCGAACCGAACCAGATGTTGCCTTCGCGGTCTTCGGCAACATCGCTTAAGTAATTGAAGGTGAGGCTCACGCCGTCCTGGTTGGTGAATCCCGAGCTGTAAGCGAGCAGGGCGTCGGCTGACGGCTGGTAGCGCATGACGGCCGGCTTGCGGTAGTAATTGTTGGCAAACCACATCAGGCCGCGGCTGTCGAACATCATCCCTGACATTCCCTCCATAGAGCGCCCATAGCCTTCGACCATGAGCTGGCTGTCATGGTGGTCTACCCACTCGCCTGACCGGGTAAGCTCCAGCAGCGATGTCGAGGGGCTTATGCTGTTGGCGAGCCACAGGTTGCCCGACGAGTCGAACCTGACAGCCGACACGATGACGTAGTTGCGGTTGCCCTGGCTCACGGTGGCAGCCTCCTTGAGCGGGCTGTTGCCTATCGAATACTCCTTGACGAACCTGCCGCTGCGGTATTCGTAAAGCCCCGTCTGGCCGCCTGCGAAGACGTGCTCCGGGTCGTCCGGGTCGACATCGCACGCCATCAGGTTGACGAACCTGTGGCCTATCTCTCCCTCGATGTCGTTCTCATACACCGTCCAGTCGCCGTCATGGAGCACCTGGAGGCAGGCTTTGTTCTCCAGTTCGCTCATTCCGTTGGCCGTGTAAAGCCTGCCGTTCTTGAACATGACGAACCCCATGTAGTTGTAGTCGGGCCCTCCCGGGTCGAGTGTCTCCACGAGTTCGTGATATTTCTCGTATGCAGAGTTGTCCTCGTCGAACAATCCCGGCGGGATATCGGCCGCCTCCGACCAGTTGCCGCGGTCGAGCAGGTTTGACGAAAGGCTCCCGGCCAGCACATCGCCGCCGGCAGCCTGCACATACACACTGCCTCCGCTGACGGCGACGCGGTTCACCTGCAGGCCCAGGTTGTAGGTCTCGCTGATCACGGCGTTCGCCATGTCGACCCTTACCACCCCGAAGTTTGTCGCGAGGTAGGCGTCGTTGCCGCTCACGGTGATGCTGTTCACGGTTTTGTCCTCGGTCATCGACTTGGAGTAAAGGTCGGGGATGTTTGTGACTGTGCCGTCAGTGGCGACGAGGTCGATGTTGCTGTTGCCGTATACGGCTATGAGGCGGCGCGCCGCATTGCACCACTCAATGTTGGTCATGTAGGTGTCGCTCAGCCCGTTCACCTTATCGTAGGTGGTTATCGACTGGTCTGCCATGTTGTACTGGTACAGCCCGTTGGAGGCAAGCACGAACAGGTGGCTGCCGGCCTCGCGTATCTGCTGCACGTCGTGGTATGCCATGTAGGCTCTCCACGAGCCTACGGCTGCCCGCGCCGTTGCCGCCGCCAGTGCCAAGGCCATCATTAGCATGGCAGCCGCATTCTTTGCAACGCCTGTACTTACCATACGCATTTATGCAACACTTTTTTCCCGTCCATGATGTACACCTCGCCATCCTTCAGGTCGTTTTCCCCTACGGGCCTGCCCTGCAGGTCGTAGATGCGCGAGGGGGCGCTTTGCTGTTCGGCCTCAACCTTGCCGACCGGCGTTGTGTATGCGCCGAAGTATCCGTCGACTGCGGCGAGCCTGCCGTCTATCCAGTTCTCGATGTACGCCCGCTCCGCCGCAAAGTCCAGCTCCACGCCATTTACTCCTCCCCAGCGCTCTTCCTCACGCTGTGACGCGCCGTTTTCCTCGAAGTAGTCAAAGTAGTTTCTGAACCTGGCCTTGAGCGAGTCGGCTGAGAATACGTCCTTGCGCAGTTCGAAATACCTTTCCGCCATGGATTCCATGTAGCCTTCCTGCCCGGCCAGGCGGTCAAGCAGCCTGTGGCTGCCATTGAAGATGTCAGGCGCGAGTGTGCTCCCGTCGTAGTTCCTGCCCCATGTTGCGTCGAGGTCCCACGGGGCTATCCCGAGCCTGCTGTCAGCCGTCTTGTCGTATAGGTAGGCGAAGGTGTTCTTGCCGTGGTTGTCAATCGCGAGCAGGAGGCGTATGAAAATGAAATAATCAGTCCATACGGGCAGGTCGTAAAGCAGGGCTGCGCGCCCGGCGAATTCGGCGTCAGTAGCCTCCAAGGCGAACTTCACCGCGTCGTGGAGCGGCTCCCAGTCGGTTGTCCCCTCGTCCTCCACCTCGGGGTACTGCGACTCCCATCCCATCCATGTCGGCATCGAGTTGTCGAAGTCGGTGTAGGAGTAGAAGTTTGTGCCGTCCCATGAATCGGCCTTGTAGAGCAGCCCTCGCACCCCGTCCTTGTATTTCTTGAGTTTCAGCTGCTTGCGGTCTATCTTCTCGGTGAGGCAGTATATGCCGTGGTACGAGCCGTTGAGGTATAGCTCCACGAAGTGCCCGTGTGTCCCGTTGGCCGATTCCGGCTCGTACTCGCTCTTGATGTAGGTCGGCGAGGAGAAGTCGTTCCACAGGTCGAACGACACCCTGTTGCGCATCCTGGCCTTGTCGGCGGCCATGGCGTCGAGTATCCAGCTGTTGTCCTCGCGCATCCCGAGCAGCGATGCGTCGAGGTCGTCGCCGTTGCCGTCGAGCAGTTTCACTGCGAAAGCCTTCTTGTCGTATTGCTTAGCGGTGTGTCCGCGCCACTTAGCCTCCACGTTGTACGATGCCGTCGCCCCGCCTGCGTCCGTCAGCGACATCGTTCCCTGAGAGTATTCGTCGCCGAAATCGCCGTTGAGCCTCACGACTGGCATCTGCGCCATGGCGCACGCCGCGAGCATGGCGAGCGTTGCCAGGAGCCCCGTTCTTCTTGCTTCCATAACCTATATCATTGAAGTTTCTCTGTCAATCCTTGTCTCCTTGCCCGCCGAGCAGGTAGTCGGCCAGCTTCTTTACGGCGCGGGCGCGGTGGCTGATGGCGTTCTTCACCTCCATGCCCAGCTCGGCGAAGGTCTGCCCGTAGCCGTCGGGGCGGAACACCGGGTCGTAGCCGAAGCCCTCGGAGCCTGAGCGCGTGCGCGTTATCTCGCCCCTCTACCACGCCCTCGAACGTCGAGAGGCGCGGAGCGGCGTCTCCGTCCGTCTTCTCCAATAACGCGATGACGGTGCGGAATCGTGCGCGGCGATTGTTATTTTCTCCTAATTCGGCCAGCAGCTTGGCCATGTTGGCCTCGCTGTCGTGGCCTTGGCCGCCGGCGTAGCGCGCGCTGTAGACGCCGGGTGCGCCGCCGAGCGCTTCGACCTCGAGGCCGGTGTCGTCGGCGAAGACGCTGATGCCGTAGTTGTCGTATACGTACCGCGCCTTCTGCAGGGCGTTCTCCTCGAGCGTGGAGCCGGTCTCGGGGATGTCGGCGTGGCAGCCAATGTCGGCCAGCGACAGCACCTCGATGCTGCCGCCGAGCATCTGGCGTATCTCGGCGAGCTTGTGCTCATTGTTCGTTGCGAATGCTATTCTCATCAAATAAATCCTTTTCTGCGTTCATTTTCTTTGGGTCTGCCTTCACCTTTATGGGGTCGAAGCCCTCGCCGTACACCCCGATGACGGAGCTTTGGCTCACGAAGGCGCGCGGGTCTATCATCTTTATGAGGCGGAAGATGGTGAGGCTCTCGCGCTTCTTGGCCAGCAGGCAGATCACCTTTATCTCCTTGCCGCTGTACCAGCCGTGGCCGTCGAGCAGCGTCATGCTGTGATCGGTCTTGCGGCTGATGGCGCGGGCTATCTCCTCGTAGTGGCGCGAGAAGATGAGGAACTGCACCGACTGCCGCTGCACGCTCATCACGTAGTCGAGCATGAGGCACTCTATGACCATGGTGCAGAGGCCGAAGACCACCATCTGGCAGCGGTGGAACACGTCGCCGAACGACGGTATGAACAGGCTGCTGCCTATGATGCACAGGTCTACCATGATGAGCACCCTGCCGAGCGATATGTCGCGGTACTTGTTGACCGAGGCCGCCACGATGTCGGTGCCGCCCGTGCTGCCGTTGTTGAGGAACACTATGGCCAGGGCCGTGCCGGTGAGCATGCAGCCTATGACGAGCGACATGAAGTCGTTGCCCTCGCCCATGAGCTTGTAGAACGAGCCGTCGGGCTGCATCACGGCCTCCTGCGCCACTTCGAGCAGGAACGTGAGCGCGAACGTGGCGTAGATGGTCTTCATCAGGAAGCGCCAGCCAAGTATCTTCAGCGCGGCCACTATGAGCACGGCGTTGATCATGAAGAATGTGTACTGCACGGGGAAGTGGGTGGCGTAGAACACGATGGCCCCGATGCCGGCGATGCCTCCCGTCACAATCTTGTATGGCAGGAGGAACACCGTGAAGCCAAACGTATAGAGCATTAGCCCGAAGGTTATGAACACGTAGTCCTTCACCTCGTTGAGCAGCATCTTGCCGTCTATTGTCATTGTAGGGTTGTGTATTTGTTAAGGGGTTGATGTACCGCTTGCCCTGCGGTGCCTGCCGGGCGGAGCCATGCCGCCGGGCGTGGCTGCCGGCCTGCACCGAGGGGAATGTAAAGATGTTTCGCCCGGCGGGCCTGCTGCCGCAACAGCCTGTGCGACAGGCCGTTGCAACAGGGGCCGGATTGCGCCGCGAAACAGGCTGGAACAGCCTGCCGAACGGCCCGCCTTGGCCGCCCAGACGGCCTGTCCTGAGCGCCTGGTTGCGGCGCGCCGGCGCGGGGCCGGGCCGCCGTAAGATTTTTTCGCGGCTGCGGCGGTGTCACTTCACCACCACGTTGACTATCTTCTTGGGCACGATGATGACCTTCACCACCTGCTTGCCGCCCATGTACTTCTGCGAACGCTCGTCGGCGAGCACTGCCTCCTGTATCGTGGCGTTGTCGGCGTCGGCCGCGAACTGCATCTGGAAGCGGGCCTTGCCGTTGAACGACACGGTGAGCTGCACGGTGTTCTCCACCAGGTACTGCTCGTCCCACTCCGGCCAGCGGGCGTCGCACACGCTGCCCTCGCCGCCAATGGCCTGCCACAGCTCCTCGGCTATGTGGGGGGCGAACGGGGCCATGAGCACCACGAGGTCGGCGAGCAACTCACGGTTGTGGCACTTCAGCTGCCCAAGCTCGTTGACGCATATCATGAACGCCGAGATGCTGGTGTTGTAGCTGAACTGCTCTATGTCCTGCGTCACCTTCTTTATGAGCTTGTGCACGGCCTTCAGCTCGTCGGCCGAGGGCTCGCGGTCGTCAACAATGAGCTTGTCGTCGCGGCCGTAGAACAGCGCCCAGAACTTCTTCAGGAAGCGGTGGCAGCCGTCTATGCCGTTGGTGTCCCACGGCTTGCTCTGCTCCACGGGGCCGAGGAACATCTCGTAGAGGCGCAGGGTGTCCGCACCGTACTTCTCAACGATCATGTCGGGGTTCACGACATTGTACATCGACTTCGACATTTTCTCTATGGCCCAGCCGCAAACGTACTTGCCGCCTTCGAGCAAGAACTCTGCTTCCTTGTACTCGGGGCGCCAGTTGCGGAACGCCTCGATGTCGAGCACGTCGCCGTGCACTATGTTCACGTCGACGTGGAGCGGCGTCGTGTCGTACTGGTCCTTCAGCCCGAGCGAGACGAACGTATTTGTGTCCTTTATGCGGTAGACGAAGTTGCTTCGCCCTTGTATCATCCCTTGGTTGACAAGCTTCTTGAACGGTTCCTCGACGGCTGACACCCCGAGGTCGTGCAGGAACTTGTTCCAGAAGCGGGAGTATATCAAATGGCCCGTGGCGTGCTCCGTGCCGCCCACGTAGAGGTCCACCTCGCGCCAGTAGCCGTCGGCCTCCGGGCTTACGAGGGCAGTGGCGTTGTGCGGGTCCATGTACCTTAAATAATATGCGCTCGACCCGGCGAAGCCCGGCATGGTGTTCAGCTCGAGCGGGAACACGGTCTTGTTGTCTATGCGCGAGTTGTCGGTCACGCAGTTTGCCTCGGTGTCCCAGGCCCAGCGCGTGGCGTGGCCAAGGGGCGGCTCGCCCGTCTGCGTAAGCGCTCACACGCAGGCACCATTGCATCATCTTTTTCTGTACAACAGGGTATCCACCACGCACCGAAACACCGTCAACCACCTCGTCGTTAGCCAGCACCGTGCCAAGGCCTGCGCACCAGTTAACCATCGTCTCGCCGAGGTAAGCCATTCGCCAGTTCATCAGTGTGTGGCGCTTCTCCTTCTCCGTCAAGGCATTCCACTCCGTGGCCGTCAGCTTCAGCTCCTCCGAGCATGCGGCGTCAAGACCCTCGGTGCCGTGCTCGGAGAGATATTTCTCCAGCTCCTCAATCGGCCGCGCCTTCTGCTGCGTGTTGTCGTAGTAAGAGTTGAACATACGGATGAACGCCCACTGCGTCCAGTGGTAATACTTCGGGTCGCACGTGCGCACCTCGCGGTCCCAGTCGAACGAGAAGCCGATCTTGTCCAGCTGCTCGCGGTAGTGGTTAATGTTCTCGTCGGTAGTCACTGCCGGGTGCTGTCCCGTCTGTATGGCGTACTGCTCGGCCGGCAGTCCGTAAGCGTCGTATCCCATTGGGTTGAGCACGTTAAAGCCCTTCAGTCGCTTGTAGCGTGCGTATATGTCAGAGGCAATGTATCCGAGCGGATGTCCCACGTGCAGGCCCGCTCCCGACGGGTACGGGAACATGTTGAGCACGTAGAACTTCTCCTTCTGC
>VOFD01000390.1_pt1 | contig 28792 bp, 36 predicted proteins | sample 5384101 | NCBI WGS metagenome assembly VOFD01 (sample SAMN12384723, study PRJNA508395) | human gut metagenome | isolation source: healthy gut C | host: Homo sapiens
GTTGTGGAGCTCGGAGGCTCGGGAATCCACATCCCCTTCCACACCATGTGGAAGCATGAAGAGGCCGAGGAATTCGATTCTCCCGACATTGTGCGTCTCGACAAGTTCAGCGACGTCGCCCGGGTGCTTCTCAAATCATAATGGAATGAAACGCCAGACTCTGACCACAGTGCTCATCGCGGCCGCGGCCGTCCTGCTTCCGGTGCTGATAGTGTCCAGCTTCGCAGGAATGGGGCGCAGAACCGCGTCGCAGTCGGGAAGCTCCGTCGTCACCGTGCACCCGCACGAGGAGCGTATCGAGAACGCCGACCGGGCTGGCAGGACCACGGTCTTCCTTGCCGGCACCATCGACATGGGCAACAGCGTCGACTGGCAGGCGCGCGCCGATTCCCTGTTCGCCGCACTCCCCTCCGGCAGCTTCATGCTGTTCAACCCGCGTCAGGAGCACTGGGACGCAGCCAAACCCGGAGAGATGGACTACCAGGTGAACTGGGAACTCGAGCACCTCGAACAGGCCGACTGGATAATAATGAACTTCCTTCCCGGCAGCCAGTCGCCCATCACCCTGCTGGAACTCGGTCTGCACGCCCGTAGCGGCAGGCTGCTCGTCGTCTGCCCGCCAGAATTCTACCGCTACGACAACGTGCGCATCACCTGCGCGAAATACGGAGTCCCGATGTTCGGCTCCCTCGAGGACGCGGTGCGGCACGTGGCGCAAACGAAAAAATGACTATCTTTACAGACTGAAAGGACAATGACTTATGAAAGGATTTCTCAAAATGACAGCTCTCACGGCGCTCACAGCCGCTGCAGTTTCGTGCGGAAACAATGCCGGATCGCAGCAGGACAGGGATTTCAAGTAGCTGAGTGACGAATTCGCCGACCTCAAGATAATGCGCTACCAGATTCCCGGATGGGACGGCCTGACCCTCCGGCAGAAGGAATATGTCTACCATCTCGGAGAGGCCGCGAAATACGGCCGCGACATACTCTGGGACCAGCACTGCAAGGCCAACCTGCCCATACGCCACGCCATCGAGAACATACTCGTGAACTACGGCTGCGACAGGGAATGCAAGGATTTCCAGGACTTCACTGTCTACGCCAAGCGCGTGTTCTTCAGCAACGGCATCCACCACCACTATGCCGAGGACAAGTTCTTCCCCGACTGCCCGAGGGAGTATTTCGCCTCTCTGATGGACGCGGTGGGCATCGACAAGGCCGAAGCCTCGGAACTGCTGGAAATCATCTACAACCCCGACATCTACCCCCAGCGCAAGTCCAACAGCAGCGACGGGGACATCGTGGCCCTGTCGGCGGTGAACTTCTACGAGAATGTGACCCGCGACGAGGTTGAGAAATACTATCACGAGCTCCAGGACCCGAACGACCCCCGAGCCCGTCTCCTACGGCCTGAACACCAAGGTGGTCAAGGGCTCTGACGGAGTGGTGCGCGAGGAGGCCTGGAAGATAGGAGGCATCTACTCCGCCGCTCTCGAGAAGATCGTCGCCGAGCTTGAGAAAGCCGCCGCGGTCGCCGAGAACGACCTCCAGAAGCAGTACATCGCCACTCTGATCGAATACTACCGCACCGGCGACCTGCGCCTCTGGGACAAGTACAACATCGAGTGGGTGCAGGACACTCTCGGAACCGTGGACTTCGTCAACGGATTCGTCGAGGACTACACCGACCCCCTCGGCCGCAAGGGCAGCTGGGAGGGACTGGTGAACATCAAGGACCATGAGGCCTCCGAAAGGACCGAGATCCTCAGCGAGAACGCACAGTGGTTCGAGGACAACTCCCCCGTCGACCCCCGCTTCAAGAAGGAGACCGTGAAGGGCATCACCGCCAAGGTCATCAACGCCACCACTCTCAGCGGCGACTGCTACCCTTCCACTCCTATAGGAATCAACCTCCCCAACGCCGACTGGATACGCAAGGAGCATGGCTCCAAGTCAGTGACCATAGCCAACATCACCCATGCCTACGACTACGCGGCGCAGGAGTCGCCCAAGAGCACTCTCAACGAGTTCGCTTGGGACGAGGCCGAAATCGCCGCAGCGAAGAAATACCTCTCTCTCACCGACGAGATACACACCGACCTGCACGAGTGTCTCGGACACGGCTCAGGCCAGATTCTGCCTGGCGTGTCGCCCAATGCGCTCAAGGAATACAGCTCCACCCTCGAGGAGACCCGCGCCGACCTCTTCGGACTCTACTATATCGCCGACCCCAAGCTCGTCGAACTGGGCATACTTCCCGACATGGAAGCCTACAAGGCCCAGTATGCCAACTATATCCGCAACGGCATGATGGTCCAGTTCAGCCGTGTCGAACTCGGAAGGAAGAACACCGAGGCCCACATGCAGAACCGCAAGCTGATAGCCGAATGGTGCTACGAGCAGGGCAAGGCCGACAACGTTATCGAGAAGAAGGTGCGCGACGGAAAGACCTATTTCGTGGTCAACGACTATGAGGCGCTCCGCGGACTCTTAGGAAAGCTGCTCGCCGAGATACAGCGCATCAAGTCGGAAGGCGACTATAAGGCCGGCAAGGCCCTCGTGGAGACCTACGCCGTGAACATCGACCCCGCCCTCCACAAAGAAGTGAAGGAGCGCTACGACGCCCTGGGACTCAAGCCCTACGGAGGCTTCGTGAACCCCGAGATCATCCCCGTGACCAGGAACGGAAAGGTCGTCGACTACCGTGTGGAGTATCCCGACGACTACCTCGGCCAGATGCTTGAGTACGGCAGGAAATACGCCACTCTCTAAACATCACGCGAGAATGCTGACTGAACTTCTGCAATCCACCTATTTCGCGCTGTTCGTGATAATAGCGCTGGGCTTCCTTCTTGGAAGAGTCAAGATAAAGGGGCTGTCGCTGGACATCTCGGCCGTGATTTTCGTCGCCCTGGCCTTCGGCCATTTCGGCGTGGTCATCCCCAAGGAATTCGGCGACCTGGGTCTGGTGCTGTTCATCTTTACTATAGGCATACAGGCCGGTCCGGGCTTCTTCAGCTCCTTCAAGAGCAAGGGCAAGGTGCTCATAGTGCTCACGGCTATAATCATAGGCTCCGCCTCCCTCACCGCTGTCGCGATGAAATACCTCTTCCATCTCGATGCGCCGAGTACCGTCGGCCTGCTTGCCGGAGCCCTTACCAGCACTCCCGGACTTGCGGTTGCAATCGACAGCACAGGTTCTTCTCTTGCCTCCATAGCATACGGTATTGCCTACCCGTTCGGAGTGATAGGTGTCATACTCTTCGTCAAGCTCCTCCCCAAGATCTTCCGAGTTGATCTCAACAAGGAGGCTGCCAGGCTCGAAAAGGAACGGACCGGCCAATACCCGGAGCTCGGCACCTGCATTTTCAAGGTGACCAACAAGATGGTGTTTGGACGTACGCTCGCCCAGCTGAGCATTCGCGCGGTCACCGGAGCGGTCATCTCGCGCATCAAGAGCGGTGACAGCATACTTATGCCGCACGCCGGATATGTAGTGAAGGAGGGCGATATCCTCCAGGCGGTCGGTACGGAAGACGCCCTGAGCCAGCTGTCCATGCTCCTGGGAGAACGCAGTTCCGGTGAACTCCCCCTCACCAAACAGCAGAGCGTGGAGTCCATACTGGTCAGCCGCAAGGACATGGTCGGGAAGAACCTCGGCAGCCTGAACCTGCAGCAGAACTTCAGCTGCACCATCACCAGAGTCCGCCGAAGCGGAATCGACATCACCCCCTCGCCCGAACTGAGCCTGAAGTTCGGCGACAAGCTCACTGTCGTGGGTGAGACCGAAGGTATCACGGGCGTGTCCAATCTCTTCGGCAACAACGCCAAGGTGCTTTCCGACACTGATTTTCTGCCGATAGCGCTCGGAATAGTGCTCGGCGTGCTCGTCGGCAAGCTCAACATAACCTTCCCCGGAGGCGTCAACTTCTCTCCCGGACTCACCGGAGGCGTGCTGCTGACTGCGCTCGTGCTCAGCGCCATTGGCAAGACCGCCCCATACTCTGGACGCTTTCCGGTTCGGCTAACCAGCTCATCCGGCAGATCGGCCTGCTGCTGTTCCTCGCCGAGGTCGGCACTTCCGCCGGCCAGAACCTCGTGGCCACGTTCCAGGAGAGCGGCTGGCTGATGTTCCTGGTCGGTGCCGCCATCACCATCGTGCCTCTCATCGCGGCGTCGCTGATCGGCATCTTCTGCTTCAAGGTCTCAATGCTCGACCTGCTGGGAACCCTGACGGGCGGCATGACGAGCACCCCCGGACTTGCAGCCGCCGACTCGATGTCCGACAGCAACATCCCCGGAGTGGCGTACGCGACAGTCTACCCTATCGCCATGGTGCTGCTGATTCTGTGCATACAGATCATGGCCGGTTTCTTGTAGTCCGACGAGCGATATATGGAGAACTGGTCCGAGAATATATGGAAGGCCGGAGAATTCCTGTACAGCAGGATTCTCCGGCATCCGTTCATTAGGGAACTGGCCGCCGGTTCTCTCGCGCCCGACAAATTCGCCCGCTATCTCGCGCAGGACGAAATCTACCTGCCGCGCTACTGTTCGCTGATGCACCGCCTTGCCGACCTGCTGCCAGACGACGGCGACAGGATTTTCATGCACGGATTCGCAGACGCGGGCGGCGAGTCGGAGCAGGCCATGCACCGGCTGCTCATAGAGCGCTTTTCCGTAAATACAGCAGTGCCCCTTCTGAGGTTACGGAAGCATATTGCTCATGGATGGAGTCAGCCGTCACCGCCAGAAATGCAGCCGTCGCCACAGCTGCCATGCTCCCCTGCTCATGGGTGTACAACTGCGTCGGTTTGCACGTGCGCTCAACCGCCCGGCTTGAGGGCAATCCCTACCGCGAATGGATAGAAGAATACGGCGACGAAGCCTACGGGCGCAGCGTGATGCGCATGGTCGCAATCGCGGATTCGCTTGCGGCCGTATCTGGCGCGGCCGACGTTGAACGCATGGGCAAGGCCTTTCTTGAGGCTCTTGGCTTTGAATTTGCTTTCTGGGACTACGGGTATTCCGGCCAGGACCGGAACATCATAGGAAAAACTTCCACATGATTATGAAACTAAAGGAACTAGGAGAATTCGGACTCATAGACAGAATCAAGTCCGGAGTTACTGCGCCTGACGGCATGACCGGCATCGGCGACGATTGCGCGGTCATTCCCCAGGGCAACGGCATCGACCTTCTGGTCAGTACCGACATGCTTGTCGAGGGCATCCATTTCATTCTCGACGACATCAAGCCTTACCGCCTGGGCTGGAAGTCGGCGGCGGTCAACCCTCAGCGACATCGCCGCGATGGGCGGCCTTCCTGTCGCCACCTTCCTGTCCTTCGCCCTGCCCGAAAGCCTCGACAGCAAATGGACCGACGAGTTTTTCAAGGGCTACAACGACATTTCCGGCAGATATCACTGCACGCTGCTCGGCGGAGACACCACCGCCTCGTCCGACAAGGTCTGCATAAGCGTGACCATACTCGGCAAATGCGTGTCCGGCAAGGCTCTCCTGCGCAGCGGGGCCAGGGGAGGGCGACAAGATATGCGTCACCGGCTATCTCGGCGACGCGGGCGCCGGCCTCAAGGTCATACTCGAGGGAGCGAGGCGCAATTCTGACGCGCAGGCCCTGATCGCCATGCACTACCAGCCCATCCCCAGGATAGAAGAAGGTCTCAAGCTGGCGGTCACCGAAGGCGTCCATTCGATGATAGACATCTCCGACGGCATAGGTTCCGACCTGCGTCACGTCCTCCGGGCCTCCCGCAAGGGTGCTGAGGTCAATGTGAACAAGTTGCCGCTGTCGGACGAGCTGCTGCGGACATGCAAGCGCAACGGCTGGGACCCTCTCGAGCTGGCGATAAGCGGCGGCGAGGACTACGAACTGCTGTTCACGGCCGACCCTGACGCGGAAATCGACATTCCGCATACGGTCATAGGCGAAATTACTGACTCCGGCCGGCTGGACTGGCTCGGAACAGACCGTGATTTCGGCGGATATCATCATTTTGAATATTGTTCATTCTGTCTGTTCAGGGTACTGCCTCCCTCGAGGTTCCGCTTCGCTCCATCGATGCTTCGCATCGCCCGCTCACAGCCGCGGGCGGCTAGCCTCTCTGGAGGCAGTACCCTGAACAGACAACTATCAAGACAAAGCGACATTGAAGAAACACATCGACGAAGACAATAATAGATAACAATCAATACCTACAATGAAGAAATATCCGATTGTGCTTGCGATTTCCGGGACCGACCCGTCGGGCGGAGCCGGACAGCAGGCCGACATAAAGGCCATTTCGGCGACCGGCGGCTATGCTGCGTGCGCCGTGACCGCCGTGGTGGTGCAGAACACCACGGGCGTGAGAGACGTCTTCCCCGTTCCGGTGCTGACCATCGCCGGCCAGATCGCCGCGGTGTTCGACGACATAGGCGCACAGGCTGTCAAGATAGGCATGCTCAACTCCTTGGAGGTCATCCGCACCGTCCGCGACAGCCTCACGCATTACGGCGCCCGGAACATAGTGCTCGACCCGGTGATGGTCGCCACCTCCGGTGACAGGCTCATAGAAGAGTCGGCCGTCAATTCGCTGATGACAGAACTCATACCGATGGCCAGGGTGATCACCCCCGAACATACCCGAAGCCGAGATACTCGCAGGAACGAAAATCACCTCGCAGCGTGAACTTCCCGAAATAGCCCGCAGACTCTCCTGCGGAGGCCGGGTCTCCGTGATGATGAAAGCCGGCCACCTCAGCGACGGCGAACTCACGGACATATTCTACAACGCCGAAGAGGACAGATGCATCGAACTGCGCTCCCGCCGCATCTATACCAGGAACACTCATGGCACCGGATGCACCCTGTCGTCGGCATTCGCCTCATATCTCGCCCAGGGGTATCCCCTGGATGACGCCGCAAGCGCCGCGAAGGACTACATCGCACACGCCATCGAGTCCGGAGCCGACTACGAAATAGGCCACGGGCACGGTCCGGTGGACCATTTCTGGAATCTCCGCAGAGAAAACTGAACTAACTGAAAGGCATATTATGAAGAAACTCATCGTCTTCGCGGCGTTCTGCGCCGCAGCCCTGTCGCTCAGCGCCGTATGTGCGGACGCCAAGGCGAGCGACCCCGTGCATTACCGCACCGAGGGCTATCGGGGAAGCGTCTCGCTCACCAACCAGTATCTCGCCTGGATCGGCGTCGACACCTCCCACGGCTACATGTTCGACGAACACCACTATCTCGGCGCAGGAGCGGGTCTTTTCATAGTCCCCGGCGCCACACCACCTTTCGCCCACATCTTCATGGAGTACAAGGCTTATATCCTGAAGAAGAACAGTACCCCGGTGGTCGGCTTCAAGTTCGGATGTATGGGTCCCCTGAACGGTGACGCACCCGGGAACCGTTTTTCCAAAGCGGCCGAATTCGAGCCCCACGCCGGCTGGGCCTGGACCTTCAACGAGAATCTGGGTCTCAATCTGACCCTCGGCCTGACCACCTTCTCCCTACCCGGTGACAGGCGGCACCGCTTTCGGCTTCATGCCCAAGCTCTCCGTAGGCCTGGAATTCTAGCCGGAGCTAAAGATCCGCAGCGAAAGTTTCATCTCCGAACCTGACATCTGGCAGATTGCAATGTCGAACATCCACATCGCAAATTCTTGCGGCGACTGCATGACCTTGTAAAGCCGCTCCCTGCTCATGTAGAAAGAATGCGGCGGGAGCATGGACGAGCCGGGTCCGCCGAGCCCGCCGGTGATTTCCCGGCAGCCCTCCACGCAGGCCATCCTGAGAATTCCTTCCTTAATATGGCAGACATTGGTGGACTTTCTTTATGTTTTTTTGTATAACCTATTGTCTTTCAGTGAGAATTGGAGAGGGTAAAAGACTCGACCATTGAATGAGTGAAGGATAATTTTGATATAAATATTTTACCTGAAATTTTCAACAAGTTCACCCGATTCATACGCACTCCTGCAATCTTCGAAAGTGTAAAATGAACTGTGTCAAGCTGTTAGATAAAGTTCGAAGATAGATACAATTTGCTGTGGATTTGTTATATTTAAACCGATAAATCGAAATTTTATGGTCACTTATTTTGATGCATGTGAGATTCTTGAAATGCTGTCTGAAGCATCTGTAAAGGTGTTTCTGGACGGCGGTTGGGGTGTCGATGCACTTATAGGCAGAGAAACAAGAATACATAACGACATCGATCTGTTCGTAGAGAAGAAAGACTATGGTAAGGCCATATCCGTGATTACCTGGAAGGGATACAGAGAAGTTGTAATGGACTATACGACCGATAGCCATACTGTCTGGAAAGATGACAACGGAAGAATAATCGATCTGCATTGTTTCGAATATGTCGAAGATGGAATTCTATATGACGGATACACTTTCCCAAGCGAAACTTTCTCAGGTAAAGGAAATATCGGGAATATTGAGGTAACATGCATAAACCCGGAGGCACAGGTACAGTTCCATCTTGGATATGAATACGATGAAAATGATGTCCACGACGTCCTGTTATTATGCAGAACTTTCAATCTTGAGATACCGGAGCAATATAAAACTCACATCTGATTCAATATGCTATGATTACTGATAGTTATGATATTGAAACTGAACCAATGATCAATCTGTTTGATTTCTACGGCAGACGTGGAGATTTTGCAGATATATGCCTGATAATATTCTCGAAGGAGATTCATCGGCATTTACTTGATTCCTACGAATCTGAAATTATTGCAACTATGCCGGCTTGCAATGGCGATACGCATATCTATAAAACAACTTATAAAGGAGTTACGATAACTTTCTACCTGTCAGGAATAGGTTCAGCAGTAGCATCCTCTCAATGTCATCTTGCAAGCTGGCTAACTGGAGCATCAAAGTTCATTATGTTCGGTTCCTGTGGCAGTCTTGACCGTACAACCACACAAGGTAGATTTATCATACCGACACAAAGTTACAGAGGGGACGGGTGTTCATATTATTTTGCAGCACCATCCGACTATATTGATATAGCCGCAAGCAAGGAACTTTCCATAATTTTCGACAAATTATCTGTACCATATATTACAGGTAAAATATGGACGACAGATTCGATGATCAGAGAAACAAAAAGGACTTGTACGCAAACGTATGGAAGAAGGGTGCATCGCTGTAGAAATGGAATTGGCTGGAGTTCAATCTGTGTGCGACTTCTACAATTTGAAGTTGTATGCTTTTTTTGAAACAGGTGACATTTTGGATACAAATGGATATGAAGCCAAAGGCTTGAACAATGCCAACCATAGTTTAAACAAACTTTATATTGCTTTAGAAACGGCAACCTACATCTGAAGTATATCAGAATTGTAAATTCCTGTTTATCTAACAGCCTTGACACAGTTCAGCTGACGCCCCCCCGCAATCTTCCGGGAAATACTGTGCTCCGTATGCCCCCGCATTTCGTCTTCTGAATATGTTTCGCAGGAATGTCCGGCAACAGCACCACCGCGGAGCCGCGCCCGGGAAGGAGAAATGTCACTGAAACAGAGAGCCGCCCGGAGAAGTCTGCGCGACTCTCTCCGGGCGGCTCCCATATAGTAGCAGGGCTATCTGCCGGCTTTCAGCCTTTCATGCACTTTTCTGGCTGCTTCGGCGCCGGAAGCCATTGCGCGGACCACGAGAGAAGCGCCGTTCAGCGCGTCACCGGCATAGAACACATTGTCGGGGACGGACTGCGGCAGCTCGGGCTTCAGGAAGCCCATCGCGATGAACACGATGTCCGCCTTGATAATCTCCGTACCGTCTTCAGGAATCATGGTCATGCGCCCGTCCTCGGCTTTCTCCCACCTGACGGTCTGCACCTCCGCCCCGGTAACCGCACCATCCCCGTCAAGGAACCTGAGGGTGTTCAGGTTCCAGCGGCGCGTGCAGCCCTCTTCGTGAGAAGAACTGGTCCTGAGCACCCTGGGCCACGCAGGCCAGGGATTCGCGGGGTCGTCGGGGCCAGCGGGTGGCATGGGCATGATCTCGATCTGGGTTACGCTCCTGCAGCCCTGCCTGTGGGCTGTGCCTATGCAGTCTGAACCGGTGTCGCCGCCCCCTATCACAAGGACGTCCTTGCCTGCGCAGCTGACCCTGCTCTCCGGCGGAACCTGCTCCCCGGCAAGGACCCTGTTCTGCTGCGAAAGCAGTTCCAGAGCGAAATGAACGCCCTTGAGGCCGCGTCCGGGCACCTTCAGATCCCTGGCTTGGGGAGTGCCCGTGGCGACGACGCAGGCGTCAAAGTCCGTGAGCTGCTCCGGCGACACGGCTGAGTTGCAGCGGAATTCAATCCCCTCCGCCTCCATGACGCGGACGCGGCGGTCGATTATGGCCTTGTTGAGCTTGAAGTTCGGTATTCCGTAGCGCAGCAGTCCTCCGGGAGCCCCGTCCTTCTCGAACACGGTGACCGCGTAGCCTAGACGGCGCAGCCTGTTGGCGGCGACAAGACCTGCCGGGCCCGAACCTATGACGGCGACCCTGCGGCCGTTGGGCTCATGGCACTCGGTGCGGACGTAATTCTCGCGGAATGCGATCTCGGTGATAGCCGCCTCGTTCTCGCGGTTGGTGGTCGGCTCGTGAATCGTAAGGTTGAGCACGCAGGCCTTCTCGCACAGCGCGGGACACACCCTCCCGGTGAACTCGGGAAAGTCGTCGGTGGCGTTGAGCAACCGGTAGGCAAGCTCGAAGTCACCCCTCCACACCGCGTCGTTCCATTCCGGGGGACGGTTCCCAAGGGGCACGCCATATTGCAGAACGGGACCCCGCAGTCCATGCACCTCGAAGCCTGGAGCTTGCGGTCGTTGATGTTCAGCGTCTGCTCCACCTCTCCGTAATCCATTATCCTGTCGTGTACAGGCCTGTAGCCCGCTTCCTTGCGGGGAACAGTAAGAAATGCCTTGTAATTGCCCATGCTAGTATTGCATTTGAATGTCCTGGACGCTTCTGCCGTATCGCGCGCAGCCTCTCCTCCTGGAGCACCTGCTTGTACTCTATCGGAACAACCTTCACGAAATCGCCCTCGAACCTGTTCCAGTCGTCGAGAATGGTCTCGCGAGGCTGGAGCCGGTGTAGAGATAGTGCTGGCGTATGAGTTCGTGAAGCTCCCTGCGGTCGGCGACGTCCTCGATCAGGCCGATCTCGACCATGTCCATGTTGCAGTAGTAGTCGAAAACGTGCTCAGGGTCGAGCACGTATGCCATGCCGCCGGACATGCCGGCAGCGAAGTTCCTGCCGACGGGTCCGAGGACCACAACCCTGCCTCCTGTCATATATTCGCAGCAATGGTCGCCGGCGCCTTCCACGACCGCGGTGGCGCCGGAATTGCGTACGGCGAATCTCTGTCCGACCCGGCCGTTGACGTACATCTCCCCGGAAGTCGCTCCGTAGAGGCCGGTGTTGCCGGCTATGATGTTGTCCTCGGCCTTGTAGGCAGAACGGGAGAAAGGCCTTATGGCCACCCTGCCTCCGCTGAGGCCCCTTGCCGAAGTAGTCGTTGGTCTCGCCTTCAAGCCGCACGTTGACTCCGTGGGCGAGGAAGGCGCAGAAACTCTGGCCGGCGGAACCTTTGAACTTGATGTTGACGGTGGAATCCGGCAGGCCCTGCTCTCCGTATTTGCGGGCTATCCTGCCGCTCAGCATGGTGCAGAGCGCCCTGTCGGTATTGCAGATGTTGTATTCGAGGCTTATCTCCTCTTTCCACTCTATTGCCGGCCGCGCGGCCCTGACAATCTCGTCGTCCTTGACTTCCGGAAGCCGGAAAAGCTGGTCTGCGGAGTGGTACAGCGTGGTGTGCGGGTTCTCCTCCTTGTGCAGCATGCGGGAGAAATCTATTCTGGAGGCCTTGAGGGAAGGGTCGACCGGCTTGCGAATGAGCAGTTCAGTGCGGCCGATGATGTCGTCGAGCCTGGTGAAGCCCATTTCGGCCAGATACTCCCTCACTTCGCGGGCGAGGAAGCGGAAGCAGGTCTCGAGATATTCGGCCCTGCCGCTGAAATGCCTGCGCAGTTCAGGATCCTGCGTGGCCACGCCGGTGGGGCAGGTGTTGAGGTTGCATTTGCGCATCATCACGCAGCCGAGCACTATGAGCGCCATGGTGCCGAAGCCGAATTCGTCGGCTCCGAGCAGAGCCATGATGACCACGTCGCGCCCCGACTTCAGCTGTCCGTCGACCTGTAGCCTTACGCTGCCCCTGAGGCCGTTGCGAACGAGGGTCTGCTGGGCCTCGGAGAGGCCTATTTCAGGACTCACGCCGGCGAAGCGCATCGAGGAGGCCGGAGCAGCCCCAGTGCCTCCTTCCGCTCCCGAGATCACCACCAGGTCGGCCTTCGCTTTAGCGACGCCGGCGGCGATGGTGCCCACTCCGCTCTCCGCCACGAGCTTCACGCTGACTGCGGCCTGCGGGTTCACGTTCCGGAGGTCGAAAATCAGCTGAGAAAGGTCCTCGATGGAGTAGATGTCGTGGTGGGGCGGCGGAGATATGAGCGAGATGCCGGGAATCGAATTCCTGGTCTTCGCGATTACCTCGTTGACTTTGAAGCCGGGAAGCTGTCCGCCTTCTCCCGGCTTGGCACCCTGGGCTATCTTGATCTGAATCTCCTCGGCGTTCACGAGATATTCCGCTGTGACGCCGAAGCGTCCCGACGCCACCTGCTTTATCTTGCTCGACAGGGACACTCCGTCGACCTCTTCATGGTAGCGGCGGCTGTCCTCCCTCCCTCTCCGGTGTTGGAGCGGGCCCCGAGCCGGTTCATCGCCAGGGCTATGGTCTCGTGGGCCTCGATGCTCAGAGCGCCGAAACTCATTGCGCTGACGGTGAAGCGTTTCAGAATCTCTTCCTCGGACTCCACCTTCGAGATGTCGATGGGATTGCGCTTGAAATCGAGAAAATCGCGCAGGAACACGGGCTCGTCGGGATTGTCGCAGTAAGAAGTGTACTCCTTGAATTTCCTGTAGCTGCCGAGCAGGGTTGTGGTCCGCAGGGCGGCTATGGTGTCGGGATTCCAGGCGTGTTTTATTCCCTGCTTGCGGTAGTGGAACAGCCCCTCGTCGGCAAGGAAGTCCATGTTTATCTCCCGGGCGCAGGCCCTTGAGTGGAAATGCAGCGCGTCGGCGGCTATGGTCTTCAGACCTATGCCCCCCACCGGACCGCTTTCGGTTCCGAAATATTCCTTGAGCAGGTCGTCGCCAAGGCCTATGCTTTCGAAGATTCTGGCTCCACGGTAGGAACGTATGGTGGAGATACCCATCTTGGCCATTATCTTCAGCAGGCCTTTCTTCATGGCCTCGATGTAGTTGGCCCTCGCAGTCGCATAGTCGAGCTGTATCTTTCCGCGACGGGTGAGGTCGGAGATTATCGCGAAGGCCATGTAGGGATTGATGGCGGAAGCCCCGTAGCCCAACAGAAGGGCAGCGTGCATGGTCTCGCGTATCTCGCCGCTCTCGACGATCAGGGCGGTCTGCACACGCTTCCCCGCTGCAATCAGGTGGTGATGCACTGCACTTGTCGCCAGCAGCGAAGGTATGGCGGCGTGGGAGGGGTCGGCGCCCCGGTCGGAAAGGATGATGTAGTTCGCGCCGTCATCGACCGACTGCTCAGCCTTGGTGCACAGTGACCTGAGAGCCCTGCGCAGATTGCCGGCCCGCGTCCTGCCCCTGTCCGGGGGGCAGTCGAAGGTCATCTGCAGCTTGACGGTCTTGAACCCCTTGTAGCGTATGTTGCAGAGCAGGTCAAGCTGGGTGTTGGTAAGTATGGGGTGAGGCAGGCGGACCATCTTGCAGTTGTTCTCGTCGGGGGGTCAGTATGCCGGCACCCACCCTGCCTATGTATTCGAAGAGCGACATCACGGTCTGCTCCCTGATGGGGTCAATCGGAGGATTGGTGACCTGGGCAAACTGCTGGCGGAAGTAGTTGAACAGCAGCTGCGGCTTCTGGGAGATCACCGCGAGGGGCGTGTCGTTGCCCATCGCGGACGTGGCCTCCGTCCCCGTGTCGCCATGGGAGTGACAGTGTTCTCTATGTCTTCGGCAGTGTAGCCGAACATCAGTTCCCGGCGTCGCAGCTCGGGCTCGTCGTGCTCCACCTTGCGGCCGCTGCGCAGGTCCTCGAGCTGTATGCGGTTGGCGTTCAGCCACTGCCTGTAGGGATGCTCGCCAGCGAGGCGCGCCTTGATGTCGGCGTCGTAGTATATCTTGCCCTCGACGGTGTCGACGAGCAGCATCTTTCCGGGTTCGAGACGGCCTTTCTCTGCGATTTCGGTGGGGTCGATGCCGAGTACTCCCACTTCGCTCGCCACGACGAGCATGTTGCTCCGGGTAATCGTGTAGCGCGCGGGACGCAGGCCGTTGCGGTCGAGCATTCCGCCTGCATACCGGCCGTCACTGAAAAGAATCGCCGCAGGTCCGTCCCAGGGCTCCATCAGAATGGAGTGGTATTCATAGTATGCGCGCAGATCTTCGGATATCGGGTTCTTCTCGTTGAAGCTCTCGGGAACCAGCACCGACATCGCCTGGGGCAGGCTCAGACCGCTCATCGTCAGGAATTCGAGCACATTGTCGAGGCTGGCCGAATCGCTCATGTCGGGCTGGAGCAGAGGCGTTATGTCCGAGATGTCGCCGAGCGCGCCGGAGTTGAGCACGCTCTCCCTGGCCTTCATCCAGTTGCGGTTGCCGCGTATGGTGTTTATCTCCCCGTTGTGGCAGAGCATCCTGAAAGGCTGCGCAAGGCTCCACTGCGGGAAGGTGTTGGTCGAGAAGCGCGAATGCACTGTAGCCATCGCGCTCGTGAGCCATCTGTCGGTCAGGTCGGTGAAATATTCTCTGAGCTGTAGGCTCGTGAGCATGCCCTTGTAGACCATGTTGCGGGTCGACAGCGAGCAGATGTAGCATCCGCTGTCGCGGAGCTCGATGTGGCGCCGTATGCGGTAGAGACGCTGCTCCAGCTCTGCATTCTCGACGTACTCCCGGCTCGTGACGAAAATCTGCACGATGCGCGGCTCTGTCCTCAGGGCCTGTGCACCCAGACATGAAGAATTTACGGGCACCTCCCTGACATGCATCAGGGAGCAGCCCGCAGCTTCGGTTTCGTTTCTTATGAGATCAAGCATGCGGCCGGCGGCGGCCTGGTCCTTCGGCAGGAAGACCAGACCGGTGCCGTAGCGGCCTTTCTCGGGAACAGGTATGCCCTGGGCAGGATGAATTCGTGTGGTATCTGAATCATTATCCCGGCTCCGTCTCCGGACTTCCCGTCGGCTCCTTCGGCTCCGCGGTGGCGCATGTTCTCGAGAACGGCAAGCGCCTTCTCCACAAGTTCATGCGACTTGTCGCCGCGTATGTTGACCACCATTCCGACGCCGCATGCGTCGTGCTCGTTCTCTCTTCTGTACAGCCCTTGACCCATGAGCTAGCTGATAAAAAGAAGTTCGCGATACTTGGGCAGGGGCCACATCTTGTTGTCGACGATGTCCTCGAGCTTGTCGATAGGCTTGCGCAGGTCGGCAAGGCTTTCGGCGATCTCGTGGTAGGCGACGGCCTTCAGGTAGATGTCATCGATCGCGTTGGCCTTCTTGCGCGCCTCCTTCATCGCTGCGGCCTTCTGGTGAACCTCTTCCACATAGGAATTGATCCTGCTCAGCAGATCAAGCTCGTAGGAGCACCTGGAGGTGTCGCCGAAGATTTCCTTGGTCAGGGCTATGTCCTTGAGCAGCTTGGTCTTGTATTCCAGAACGGCGGGAATGATGTGGTTAGTTGCCATCCTGACCATTACGCGAGACTCAATCTGCACCTTCTTGCTGTAGGTCTCCCACTTCACCTCGTTGCGGGCCTCAAGTTCTTTCTCGGTGTAGACGCCCGTGGAAGTAAACATGCTCACCGACTCCGGCTTCACGAAATCCTTTATCATCTCCGGCACGCTGGTCTTCACGTCGAGCCCGCGGCGCTCAGCCTCTTTCTTCCACTCGTCGGTGTAGCCGTTGCCGTCGAAGCAGACCACGTCAAGCACCGAAGCGATGATGGGCTTGAGGGCGTCCATTATCGCGACGTTGCGGCTCTTGCCCCTGGCAAGTTCCTTGTCGACCTCCTGCTTGAAGGCGGTCAGCTGCTCGGCCACGGCGGCGTTCAGCGTGGTCATCGCGCCGGCGCAGTTCGCGCTGGAGCCCACGGCGCGGAATTCAAAGCGGTTGCCGGTGAAGGCGAAGGGTGAAGTCCTGTTGCGGTCGGTGTTGTCGACGAATATTTCAGGAATCTCCACAAGCCCCACGCTCTTGCCTTTCTTGCCGGCGATCTGGATGGGCGTGTCGGAAGGCACTTCGAGCAATTTGCGCAGCACGTTGGTCATCGTGGTGCCGAGGAAGGCCGACACTATTGCCGGAGGCGCTTCGTTGGCACCGAGACGGTGTGCGTTGGTGGCCGTGGCTATAGAGGCCTTAAGCAGGGCGTTGTGCTTCTGCACTGCGGCGAGCACGTTGACGAAGAAGGTGACGAACTGCAGGTTGCCGTCGGGGTCCTTGCCGGGGGCGAAAAGCTGCACTCCGGTGTCGGTGCCGAGCGACCAGTTGTTGTGCTTTCCTGAACCGTTGACGCCCTCGAAAGGCTTTTCGTGGAACAGCACCACGAATCCGTGCTTGCGCGCGATTTTGTTCATCAGGTTCATCACGATCTGGTTCTGGTCGTTGGAAAGGTTTGTCTCGCCGTAGATCGGCGCAAGCTCGAACTGGTTGGGGGCCACTTCGTTGTGGCGGGTCTTGAGGGGTATGCCGAGGCGGTGTCCCGCTATCTCGAGCTCTCTCATGAAGGCGGCCACGCGGCTGGGGATGGAGCCGAAGTAGTGGTCGTCAAGCTGCTGGTTCTTCGACGAATTGTGTCCCATCAGCGTACGGCCGGTAATCATGAGGTCGGGGCGCGCCGAATAGAGCGACTCGTCCACGAGGAAGTACTCCTGTTCCCATCCGAGGTAGGAGTAGACCTTGCCCACAGAGGGGTCGAAGAGCCTGCAGATGGGCAGCGCGGCGTCATTCAGGGCCTTAAGGGCGCGCTTGAGAGGCGTCTTGTAGTCGAGGGCCTCGCCGGTGTAGGAGATGAACACGGTGGGGATGCAGAGCGTGTCGTCCTGGATGTAGACCGGAGAGGTGGGGTCCCACGCGGTGTAGCCCCTGGCCTCGAAGGTGGCGCGGATGCCTCCGCTGGGGAAGGACGAAGCGTCGGGCTCCTGCTGCACGAGGTCCTTGCCGCTGAAGGTCTCGATGACTCCTCCCTTTCCGTCGTAGTCGATAAGGGAGTCATGCTTTTCGGCAGTGCCTTCGGTGAGGGGCTGGAACCAGTGGGTGACGTGGGTTACGCCGTTCTCCATCGCCCACTCCTTCATTCCGCGCGCCACTCCGTCGGCGGTCTCCCGGTCGAGGGGATGCCGTTGTCGATACACTCCAGAAGGGCCTTGAGGCTTCCGGCGTCGAGATACTTGTGCATCTTGGTGCGGTCGAACACGAGTTCGCCGAAATAATCGGAGGTCTTGCGCGAAGGACTCTCCACTTTCACCGCCTTCTTTTCGAAGGATTCCTTAACGAGGCCAAATCTATCCATAAGAGTATAAATTAGATGTCAACAAAAAGGCCGGTCCGTACCGGGCCAGCCTGAATATCAACAAGATGAATGTCTGCCTGACATGTGTGCCGGCTGGTCAGCACGCAAAGAGAGGCAGAACCTGTGACTGGCCCTGCTGCTGCATCTGCTGCTGGCTGTATACATTCATGCTGTACATTCGTTCCAAAATTCAAGGGGCAAATTTAGAAAAAATTTTTTTCCTGCAACATCCCGGCCCCAAAAATTTTTGCCGCCCCGACAAGGATGTTGTATATTAGCGCCTGAAAAACGGACTTATGGAGAATTACGGCTTTCTGAGAGTGGCGGCGGCGATGCCCAGGGTGCATGTGGCCGACCCTGCATCCAACACCAGGGAGATACTGAACCTCGTGAACGACGCGGTCATACGCGGAGTCTCGATAGTTGCCTTCCCCGAACTCAGCGTCACCGGCTACACCTGCGCCGACCTCTTCGGCCAGCAGACACTCGTCGACAAGGCCGAGCAGAGCTGCGCCGACATCGTGAGGATGTCGGCCGGAATGGACTGCGTGCTGGTGTTCGGCACACCGATGCGCTGGCGCGGCCGGCTGTACAACTGCGCCGTGGTCTCGAGGGGCGGGAAGATCCTCGGAATCGTTCCAAAGACCTACCTCGGCGGCAACGGGGAGTTCTACGAGCCGCGCTGGTTCGAATCCGCCGACAAGCTGCCCGGGCGCTGCGTCGGCGTGGACTTCGCCGGGCAGAAGGACATACCTTTCGGCGTCCGTCAGCTCTTCAGGGTGGTAAACGCCCTGTTCGGGGTGGAGATCTGCCAGGACCTCTGGTCTCCCGTGCCCCAGAGCTCATGGGCCGCGCTGGCCGGCGCACAGCTGATCATCAACCTCTCCGCCAGCAACGAGGTGCTCATGAAGCATGAATACAGGAAGATGCTCGTGTCCGCCACCTCGTCGCGGCTTTTCGCGGCCTACCTCTACTGTTCCTGCGGCTACGGAGAATCCACCCAGGACCTCGTCTGGGCAGGCTCCTCACTGATATATGAAAACGGCTCCCTGATAGCCGAAAGCCGGCGTTTCCAGCGCGGCTCCAGCCTGCTCTGCGGCGACGTGGACATCGAGAGGATGGAGACCCTGCGCACCAAGGAGCACTGCTACGGCTATGCGGGCAGCATCCCCGAATATGAGGTCAGGGACGCCGGCAAACCGGCCCCTCACCGACTTCTGCACCTCGCTGCTGCGGCATGTCGAACCGCACCCCTTCGTGCCTCAGGGCGACCCTGAAGCTCTCTCCGCACGCTGCCGGGAGATACTTTCATCCCAGGTTGCGGGCCTGGGCTCGCGTCTGGAGCACATCCGCTGCCGCAAGGCGGTGATAGGCGTCTCCGGCGGCCTGGATTCCACCCTGGCCCTGCTGGTGGCCGTGCTGGCATTCGACGAGCTCGGACTGCCCCGCAGGAACATCGTCACCGTGACCATGCCCGGCTTCGGCACCAGCGGACGCACGCACGACAATTCGACCAGGCTCATGGAGCTGCTGGGCACGGACTTCCGCGAAATATCCATACTCCCGGCGGTGCGCCAGCATTTCGCCGACATCGGCCAGGACGAGAACGTGCACGATCTCACCTACGAGAACAGCCAGGCGCGGGAACGCACGCAGCTGCTCATGGACATAGCCGGCAAGGAGGGCGGAATAGTCGTCGGAACCGGCGACCTCTCGGAACTCGCCCTGGGCTGGTGCACCTACAACGGCGACCACATGTCGATGTACGGGGTCAACGTGAGCGTGCCCAAGACCCTTGTGCGCACACTGGTGGTCTGGGCGGCGAACAACCGCTTCGGCGACACTCCCGAACTGCGCGACGTGCTGCTCGACATCGCCGACACTCCGATCAGCCCGGAACTCGTGCCCGCGGCCGACGACGGAAGCATAGCCCAGAAGACCGAGGACCTGGTCGGGCCCTACGAACTTCACGACTTCTTCCTGTACAATTTCTTCCGCTGCGGCTACAACCCCCGGAAGATCCTTTTCCTGGCGCTCAAGGCGTTCGCCGGGCGTTATGACGAGGAGACCGTGAGCCACTGGCTCTCTACCTTCATGAAGCGCTTCTTCGCCCAGCAGTTCAAGCGTTCCTGCCTGCCCGACGGCCCAAGGTGGGATCGGTGTCGCTGTCGCCTCGCGGCGACTGGCGCATGCCCTCGGACCTGGAAACTTGGTGGAAATTGTAGACTGTTGCGCAGAGATTGCCCCGCAGCAGGCTTTTCTCAAGTTCTCGCCTGCTACGGGGCAATTTCTGCTCCGTTTCCGGTCAGATTATCTGTCGTAATACGCTTCCGGGAGCGGGCGGCAGTTGTAGCGCGAGGCCATGGCTTCGCCGTAGGCGCCGGCGCTGCGGATGGCGAGCAGGTCTCCGCGGCTGCACTTGTTGAGATGCGCCGCCTTCAGGAACACGTCGGAACTCTCGCAGACCGGACCGACCACGTCGTATATCTCCTCAGGGCCTTCTGAACTCAGATTCTCGATTCGGTGGTATGCCTTGTAGAGAGCGGGGCGTATGAGTTCCGTCATGCTTCCGTCGATGACTGCGAACTGCTTCGTGGTGCCCTGCTTGACGTAGAGCACTCTGGAGATCAGGCTGCCGCACTGCGCGACCACGCTCCTTCAAGCTCGAAATGCACGCAGGTGCCCGCGGGAAGCCTCAGGTGGCGGCGGAAGGTCTCGAAATACGACTTGAAATCGGGCACGGGCAGCAGATTGGGATGCTCGTAGCTCACCCCGAGGCCGCCGCCCACGTTGATGTCGCCCACCGGCAGACCGGCCCTCGTCAGTTCGTCGACCAGGAATTGACGCGGTTGCACAGCGCCACGAAATCCATCATGTCGAGAATCTGCGAGCCGATATGGAAATGCAGCCCCTTGTATTCGACGCCCGGCAGCTCCAGCGCCAGACGCAGCACATCCTCCATCTGCTCGTAGTTGATGCCGAACTTGTTCTCGGCGAGGCCGGTGGTTATGTTGGAATGCGTGTGCGCCCCGATGTCGGGGTTGATGCGCAGGCTTACTGGGGCTTTCCTCCCTGCCGCGGCCGCGAGTTCGCTGATGACTTCCAGCTCCGCCGCGGATTCGACATTGAACCTTGATATGCCGGTCTCGAGGGCGAGCAGAATCTCGGCGTCGCTCTTCCCCACTCCGGCGTAGACGATGTCGCCGGGCCGGAAACCGGCTTCCACGGCCGCCCTAATCTCCCCTCCGCTCACGCAGTCGGCCCCGAGGCCGCCGGCGGCTATTTCGGCAAGCAGCACGGGGTTGGCGTTGGCCTTGACGGCATAATGGACCTTGAATTCGGGGATAGCTTCGGTGCAGGACATGGTCTCGAGCGTGCGGCGCAGCAGCCTGAGGTCATAGTAGTAGAACGGGGTCCTGAGGCCCCCGAACTTCTCGACGGGAAAAGAACCTTTCAGCATTTCTCAAACAGGCATTTGCTGAGGACCTCAGGGTCCTTACCTTGTCTTCGTCCTTCACCAGGAAGGAGATGTTGTAATTGCTGCCGCCGTAGGACACCATGCGCACGGGGATGTCCTTCATGGCTTCCATCGCGCGGGTCTCGAAGCCCACGTTCTCCCAGTCCATGTCGCCGACCACGCACACGATGACCATGTCCGTGTCCACGGTCACGGTGCCGAACTTCTTCAGGTCGTGGACTATCTCATTGAGGTGGGCAGTGTTGTCGACCGACACCGACACTCCCACCTCGGAGGTGCAGATCATGTCGATGGAGGTCTGCCAGCTCTCGAAAATCTCGAATACGCGGCGCAGGAAGCCGTGTGCGAGGAGCATTCTCGACGAGCGTATGCTGATGGCGGTGATGTTGCCCTTGGCGGCCACGGCCTTGATGCTTCCGCGGTCGCGCACGTTGTCGATCAGCGTGCCGGGGGCGGCGGGGGCCATGGTGTTGAGCAGACGCACGGGGATGTTCGCAAACTTGGCCGGCTGTATGCAGGTCGGGTGGAGTATCTTGGCTCCGAAATATCCGAGTTCGGCAGCCTCGTCGAAATGGAGGTGGCGCACCGGAGCGGTGTTCTCGACGATCTTGGGGTCGTTGTTCTGCAGACCGTCGATGTCGGTCCAGATCTGTATCTCCTCTGCGCCGACGGCCGCCCCGACAAGGGATGCGGTGTAGTCGGAGCCTCCGCGCTTCAGGTTGTCGATCTCGTGGTGCAGGTTGCGGCAGATGAAACCCTGGGTCACGAAGAGTTCGGCCTCGGGATGCTTTTCGATCAGGGCGTTCAGCTCCGTCTTTATGTAGTCGGTATCAGGCTCGCCGCGGCCGTCGATCTTCATGAAATCAAGCGCAGGAAGCAGGCGCACCTTCACTCCCATCTCTTCGAGGCACCAGCAGAGCAGGTGACTGGAGATAAGTTCTCCCTGGGCCAGCGCCACCTTCTCCTCGGCCGTGGTGAAGAGCTGCCGCGTCATGGTGCGCAGGTAGCTGAAGACTTCCTGCACGTAGGTCCTGGCCTTGCAGGCCGCCTCCTCCGTATGGTAGAGTTCCCGGATCAGCACGTCGTAGGAGGCCTCCAGGCGTGAGACCACGTCCTTGGCTCCGTCGGGGTTGCCGTTGTAGAGGTAGTCGGAGAATTCGACCAGCGAGTTGGTGGTTCCGGACACGGCCGAGACCACGACGAGATTGCGGCCGGATTCTGCTGAGAGTCCGGCCACGTTTCTTATTCTTTCTGCGTTTCCGACGGAGGTGCCGCCGAATTTCATCACTTTCATTTCTGCACTCTTTTTGCAGGTGCAAAAATAATCAAATTTCGCTTATTCGGGATTCTCCTCGAGCCATTCCAGGCGGCGCTGGTCGGGAAGGTGCTTCACGCTGAAGTTCTCGAACCTGGCTTCGAATCCATGGCCGTCGGGGCATGCGGCCATGAGCCCCACCATCACGGGCGAGTTGTCCTGCAGCCAGCAGTTGCGCATCATCACGTAGTTCACATCGTCGAACGAGTAGAATATCTCCACTGCGTCGAGCCTCCTCACGGCCTTGATCCAGATGTAGGGGACGGGCTCGTCGAGGGTGATTACGCTCCAGTCGGAGGTGTGGTGGGTGACGACTGTGCTGAGGTTGAACTTTCCGTCGACGTATTCGATTCCGGTCTTGATGTAGTTCTCCTTGTCGATACGGAGCATCAGGCCGGCCTGGTCGAAGCGCACCTTGTAGTCGCCGGATATCTTGACCTTGACTTCGAATTCGCCGCCGTAGGTGGTGTAGTAGAAGGGCGCGTCGTCGACGGTGAAGCCGTAGTGGGATATGCGCCAGTAGTCGCTCTGAGGGGTAACGGACATCGTGAGGGCGTTGTCCTTGATCTCCCAGTGTTCGGGTTCGTTGAACCAGATCATCTTCTCGAGGGTCTGGGCCCCGGCAAGCTGCATGCCCGCTATCAGGGCGATTCCGGCGAAAATCAGTCTTTTCATCTTATTATTGCTTTTTTGTTGAACTTATTCATCGTATTGCGCGCCGTAAGGCCAGTGGGCTGCCTGAGGCTAGCCGCCCGCGGCTGTGAGCGGGCGATGCTCCGGAGCATCGATGGAGCGCAGCGGAACCTTGAAGGCAGCCCCTCCATCCTTGCGGCGCATCGGACAACGACCAAGTCTGGTCATAGTCTGCGGATGACGCGGCAGGGATTGCCGAAGGCGGACAGCCGACTGGTATGTCCCGGGTCACCACGCTGCCCGCACCGATCACGCACCTGTCCCCTATCGTGACTCCGGGAAGCACGACCACGTTGCCGCCTATCCATACGTCGCTGCCGACGGAAATCGGCCTCGCGAACTCCAGTCCGAGCCGGCGCTGTCCAGCATCGAGAGGATGAGCGGCCGTGTAGAAGGCGCAGTTCGGGCCTATGAACACGTTGTCGCCGAAAGTCACGGCGGCCTCGTCGAGAATGACGCAATTGACGTTCGCGTAGAAATTCTCCCCGATTCCGATATTGTAGCCGTAGTCGCACAGGAACGGCTGCTCTATCAGGAAGTTCTTTCCTGTCTTTCCGAGCAGTCTGCGCAGCATCTCCTCCCGGCGCTCCTCCAACCCTGGGTCAAGCCGGTTGTATTCGAAGCACAGGCGCTTGCACCTGAGCCTCTCCTCAATAAGCTGCCTGTCGTGATTGGCGTCATAGAGCCCGCCTGCGCGGCATTTTTCTTTTTTCACTTGACATATATATATCAAAATCGCGTCGACTGCGGAAGGGGTGCTGCCTCAGGAGAGGCTAGCCACCCGCGGCTGTGAGCGGGCGATGCTCCGGGCATCGATGGAGCGCAGCGGAACCTCTCCTGAGGCAGCACCCCTTCCGCAGTCAGTCATCGATCATATTTATCTAGTTTATCTAGCAGTGGCTGCAGGATGCCGACCAGCTGGTCGTTCTCGATAAGGAAACCGTCGTGGCCGAAGGCGGAGCTGATTTCCGCATATCTTGCATGCCGGAGCTCGGCGACCGTGGCCTTGCCGTGCGCGGGCGGGAAGAGCACGTCGCTGTCGATGCTCACCACGAGGCAGTCGGCCTTGATCTGCGCGAGCGCGGCCTCCACTCCCCCGCGGCCCCTGCCCACGTTCTGGCTGTCGAGCATCCATGTCAGATACCAGTAGCAGTAGGCGTCGAACCTGTCGACCATCTTCTTCCCCTGATAGCGCTGATACGAGCAGGCGCGGCCCGCGAACAACGTCTCCTTGTCAGGCTCCTGCTGCGTGCGGTTGTAGCCCTCGAAGGTTCTGTAGGAGATCAGGGCGATGGAGCGCGCGCAGGCGAGTCCGGCCTTTCCCGAATCCAGGCTTTCCGCTTCCATGAACTCCGGATCCGCCTCGAGCGCCATGCGCTGCGATTCGTTGAAGGCGGTCATGTAGGGCGTCACGCGGGTGGAGGTGGCGAGAAAGACTGCGTCGGAGACCATGTCAGGCTCCATGATGACCCATTCCAGAGCCTGGAAGCCGCCTATCGACGGCCCTATCATCAGGTCGATGTGCTCGATTCCGAGGTGCTTGCGCACCAGTATGTTGGCCCTGACGACGTCGCGCACGGTGGTCTTGGGGAAATCCATCATGTACGGCCTGCCGGTAGCGGGATTCACGGACGCCGGAGAGCTGGAGCCGTAGGGCGAACACAGCATGCCGGCGCACACGATGTAGTATTTGTCCGGGTCGAAGAGCCTCCCCTTGCCGACGGTCTGCGGCCACCAGTCTTCGGGATTGGAATTGCCCGTGAGGGCGTGGCATATCCACACTACGGTCTCGCCGGGGCGGTATTCCCGGTCTGAAGTGTGGTAGACGAGCTCAAGCCTGTCCAGCCGCCCTCCGGCTTCGAATTCGAAGGGTTCGTCGATTTCAATCTTGTGGTATTTCATCTTACGGGATGGTCTTTTTCGAATTCCGCCATTCTCTCCTCGAGCAGCGGATAGAGGTCCTCGCGCATGCGGCTGCTGCACCCGCGCACGCCCTGCTGCTGGCTGCCGGTGGTCGACAGGCTGATGCAGCTGACGCCGTAGTGCATCAATTCCACGACGAGTTCGTCTCCGCTCAGCCCGTCGTAGCCGACCGTGAAGAAGAAACCGTCGCCGACGGGCTGGGTGATGTCCTTGTCGTAGACCACGTGGAAGCCGTGGCGCAGCATGATCTCCTTGATGCGGCGCGTCCTGACCGCGTACTCCTGAGTGTCGCCCACGAAATCGATGACGCCCTCGCAGGAGAGGGTCAGCATCTCCATGTAGCCGAACTGGGTGCTGTAGGTGCAGCCGCTGGTGATCATGTAGAGGATTGAGGCGGTCAGGGTGACACCGAACACGCCGGAGTCGTGGTATCTCTCCGCCAGGGCGGGATATCTCCTGTTGAAGAGTCCGTCGCTGATGCACATCATCGCGATGCGCTGACCGGCATAGCTGAATATCTTGGACGCCGAGAGCAGCAGGATGTAGTTGTCGGTATAGCGCGCCACGGTGGGCAGATACGGCGGCTCGAACGGCCTGCCGAGCTCCCTTGCGGTAGTCCATGCAGAAATATGCCAGATCCTCGAGCACCACCGCGTCATACCTGGTGGCGAGCTCGCCTATCACCTCCAGTTCCTCCTCCTCGAGGCATATCCAGGCAGGATTGTCGGGGTTGGAATAGATTATGGCGGCGATGTCGCCGGAAGCAACTCCTCCTCAAGCATGGAGCGCAGCTTCTCTGCTCCCCTCCAGGAATAGATGTCGAAGTTCCGCCATTCTATGCCGAGTATGCGCAGCTGGGACTTCTGTATGGGGAAGCCCGGGTCTATGAACAGAACCTTGTCCTTGCCCGGAATCCTCTGCGTACACGCTATGAACGCCGCGAAGGTTCCCTCCACCGAACCTGTCGTGGGCACGCAGCCGCGCGGGTCGATGTCCACGTCGATGAAGGCCTTCACGAAACGGGAGGCGGCCTCCTTCAGCCCCTGAACCCTTCTGCAGCGGGATACTGCGAGCAGATGCCGGAGTCGAGAGCCTTCTTCTCCGCCTCTACGCCGTAGCGGTTGACAGGTAGGCCGGGAGAGCCCCTGGTCCATGCGGACGAAGGGGATGCCCGTCTTGTTCTCGAGATACTGCGCGGCAAGCAGAATCTCTCCGATGGTGGCGTGCGAGAGGTCGGACACGTTGCAGGCTGAGCAGGCCTCGGCGACAAGCTTATCACTGAACAGCTTCATGGCCTAGAGCTCATAGCACCAGGAGTGGATGTCGGGCTCCTCTCCGTTCTGGATTCCTCGTATCATCTGGAACAGCTTTCTGCTGACCTTGCCGCACTCGTCGCCGGAAGGCATCCTCCAGTCCTTGAGACCACGTCTCCCTTCGAGCCTGGGCTTGTCGTCGATGGACTTGACAGGCGTGATCACCACGGCCGTGCCGCAGGCGTCGATTTCGTCGAATTCGGCGATTTCCTCCACGGGAATCACGCGCTTCTCCACCTTCAGTCCGAGGTCGGCGGCCAGGGTCTGGAGAGACTTGTTGGTTATCGAGGGCAGCACGCTGTCCGAAAGCGGGGTCACGTAGGTGTCGCCCTTGATGGCGAGGAAGTTGGACGAGCCGAACTCGTCGACCTTGGTCTTGGTTGCGGGGTCGAGGAAGAGAAGTTCGGTATAGCCAAGACGGTGGGCGGCATTGTAGGGATAGAAGGCGAGCGCATAGTTGGCCGCGATCTTATAGGCTCCCGTGCCGTTGGGTGCTGCCCTGTCGAAGTCCCTGGAGATGACCGCGGTCACGGGAGTCAGGGGCTTCGAGTCGGCGTAGGTTCCCACGGGAAGGCACATCACCGCGAACATCACCTCCTCGGAGGAGACTATGTTGATCTGGGGTTGATTCCTTCGAGCACGGGGCGTATGTAGAGCGACGCGTTATAGCCGAAAGGCGGCAGGAAGTCGAGGTTCTCGTGTACGCACATGCGGCACATCCTGATGAAGAGCTCCTCGGGAGGTGCGGCCATGCCTATCCTCGCCGCGCTGCGTGTCAGGCGCCTTGCGTTCTCGTCGGGACGGAAGATCCTCACCTTCCCGTCCGCTCCCCTGAAGGCCTTGAGCCCCTCGAAGCAGGAGTTGGCGTAATGGAAGACGCCGGCGAAGGCGTTGAGATGGAAGTCGAAGTCGTGAGAGATTTCGGGTTCCGACCATTTGCCGTCCTTGAATCTGCTGATGATGATCGCGTTGGTCTTGCGATAGCTGAATGCGAGATTTGACCAGTCCAGTTCTACCATGATATTCTGATTTTTTGTTGTTTATTTCTCTTCCGATATCCTTGCGGCCACCCAGTCGCCCACCTCCGAAGTCCTGCGGGCGACGGCTCCGTCGGCGAGGTCCTCGGTGACGAAGCCCGCCTCGATGCTCTCCCTGACGGCGTTGCGCAGCGCCGCGCCCTCCTCCTTGAGTCCGAAGGCTGTCTCGAACATCATCGCGGCCGAAAGTATCGTCGCCAGCGGGTTGGCGATGTCCTTGCCCGCGGCCTGGGGATATGAGCCGTGGATCGGTTCATAGACGCCGGTGCGCTCGCCTATCGACGCGGACGCGAGCAGACCCATCGAACCGGAGATGCAGCTCGCCTCGTCGGTCAGGATGTCGCCGAAGGTGTTCTCGGTGACGAGCACGTCGAAGAACCTGGGGTTCGTGATCAGTTTCATGGCGGCGTTGTCCACGAACATGTAGTCGGTCTGCACGTCCGGGTACTCGGCCGACATCTCCTGGGCGACCTGCCTCCACAGACGGGAGGACTCGAGGACGTTGGCCTTGTCGACCACGGTCAGATGGCGCCGCCTGAGCCGGGCGAGCGAGTACGCCTGCCTGAGGATGCGCTCGATCTCGAAGCGGCTGTAGACATTGGTGTCGTAGGCGGTGTCGCCGTCGTCGCGCCGGCCTTTCTCGCCGAAATACATTCCTCCGGTGAGCTCACGCACGCACACGAAGTCGGCCCCCTCGACAAGCTCCCTCTTCAGAGGCGACTTGTCAATCAGGGCGGGGAAAGTCTCCACCGGCCTCAGGTTTGCGTAGAGCCCGAGCTTCTTGCGCATCGCGAGCAGACCCTGCTCCGGCCTGACCCTGGCTGCGGGGTCATTGTCGTAGCAGCGGGGGTCGCCGACCGCTCCGAAGAGACCGCGTCGCTTTCGAGGCAGATGCGGTAGGTCTCCTCGGGAAAGGCGTCGCCGTATCTGTCGATCGCGCAGGCGCCCACGCTTGCGTATCTGTACTCGACTTCATGCCCGAATCTTGCGCAGACGGCGTCTATGGCCTTCGCCGCCTGGGCCACGACCTCGGGGCCGATTCCGTCCCCCGGAAGCTGTGCTATCCTGAGTTTCATTTCAGTTCTTGATGTTTATGTTCTCTATAATGTTCAGCATCTTGACGGTGGCCTTGATGGCGGCTTCCGTCTGGTCGGAGTCTATGCCCCTTGTCTTGAATTCGCTGTCCCCGTTCTTCCACGAAATCGTGGTGGCCACGAGGGCGTCGGTCTTTCCTCCCGGAGGAATGCTGACCTGATAGTCCGTGAGCACCGGATGCTCCTTGCCCAACTTCGCGTAGATGATCCACAAAGCCTTCATGAAGGCGTCGTACTGGCCGTCGCCGGGCGATGACGCCTCATACTCCTTTCCGTGGATGCTCACCTTGACTATGGCCACCGGGCGCATGCCTCT